>OGKA01000010.1_pt1 | contig 217350 bp, 222 predicted proteins | sample 1572211 | NCBI WGS metagenome assembly OGKA01 (sample SAMEA2582125, study PRJEB24529) | metagenome | biome: Human gut stool | place: China | collected 2011 | reverse complement strand
GAGGCAGAGAAAAATAAGCAGCTTGCTGACTGGCTGGAGGAACTGAAACGCTACAAGGACTTGGAAGAACAGGGGCGGCTGTTGGTGCTGCCTTGCAGGGTTGGAGATACGGTGTATGAAATCCTCGAAGAAACCGTACCGAACCACTATTTTTATATCAGCGAGCACAAGGTGCAGGATGTATCGGTAAAGGCTATCAAGTATGCTGACGAATGGGAACAGTATGACTACGAGAACCTGTATTTCACAAGAGAAGAAGCGGAAGCGGCACTGGAGAAAAGGAGGAAAGATAATGGATTTTAACAAGGAATACAGCGAGAAATTTGACGAGTTGCGGAAGAACAGAATCAGGGTGAGCTTTCACAAATACGGCTCTGTGGCAGATAATTACGGGAAAGGATTTGTGCAGGCAATTCCAACTCTGGAGAAGTGTTTGGACAAATATAAAGAGACTGGAAACACAGAATATTTGTGCGATTTGGCGAACTATGCCATGTTTGAATTTATGTATCCGCAGCATCCGAAAGGACATTTTCGTGCAACAGACAGCAGGGAAAGTGCAGGGATTGTTGGGCTGAGTGTGAACGAGGCGAAGGGTATTAAGTCATGGTAAATTTCGGAGAAATTACAAGAGTAGACAGACCATTTTAAGCAAAAACAATGAGAGAAAAAACAGGTAAATAAACCATGGGAGAGTAGGGAGAGTACATTTTTTATCGAAAAAAACTGGTAGCTGCCAGAGTAAAAAGAGAGGAAAGGTGCAATCAAATTCTTTCTTTTTTACATCCAAATGACCTGTATTTTTCTTAGAAAATTACGGTTTTTGGAGTGCCAAAACGGGTATTGGCAGTTTGGCATGGGTTTGGCATTTTTTGATAGGGAATATTTCCCGAAAAATCAATGTTTTTTGAGGTTTTGACGAAAATCGAAAAATCCACCTAAAGAAAAGGGGGGTAACTGGAGTTAAAAATAGCACTAAATGACCGTAGGAAAACTAACAGAGGAGGACTAAAAGTTATGATGGTTTTGAAATGTAGGTTAACAACGGTAGAAGCCATGTTAGGTACTGCAAGTAACAACAAAGAATTACATAGCGAATTTATCGCGAGCCATGCTCCGGATGCCAAGAGCAGGGAGGAAGAAATTGAAGCGGTAGGCGTGGAAGAAATGATTGAAAAAGGCATGACTGTATTCCCGAGAAATAAGGACGGGAAGCCTATCCTCTGGGACTACCAGATCAAAGGATTTTTCAAGGATGCCTGTAGTTCTCTGCGGAAGGTAAAGGGAAGCAGAAGCAGCGGCATCCGAGCATACAAAAAAGAGATTGACGGATTGATTTTCATTGAGGAAAGAGAAATTTTAATTCAGACGAAGGAGCCCATTGAAAGTTGTCAGCGTCCATTGCGAGCGCAGACAGCGCAGGGCGAGAGAGTCAGTCTGGCCAACAGCGAAGAAATCGCAGCGGGAGCTGTTATGGAGTTTTCTGTTATAGTCATGTCGGATAACCTTGTACCTGCGGTGAAGGAATGGTTGAGTTACGGAAAGATGCGCGGATTGGGACAGTGGAGAAACAGCGGCAAAGGTAGATTTGTCTGCGAGATTCTGGAGGAAAGACTGGCAGAGTTTGCAGACATTCTGGAATAAGTGCGATGGAACGGCAATGGGATGTAGGGAGGGGCAATGGCAAAGCATAGACTGGCGCAGAGGCGCAAAGGCAGAGCATGGAAGTAGAGCATAGAAAAGCAGAGAACTGAAATACAGAGCAAAGGCAATGCGGGGGAATGAGAGGAAATGAGAAGCAATGGCAAGGCGAGGCAAGGTGGAGCAGGACGAAGCAAGGGCATGGCACAGCAACGTCAGGCAATGCGCATACAATAGAATCGAAGAGGAGGGATAACTTGCGGAAAGATATTTTGGTTCAGTATTGCGACTTGCAGCAGGAAGCGAAGGATATACAAAAGAGAATTGAGAAAACGCAGGCTCGGCTCAATAAAATTCAAAGGGGTGGAACGGTTCTCGATTCAGTATCCGGGACAAGAGCAGATGGGACCATCGGGAGTATCCGGATAGAAGGATTTCCTTTTGGAGATTTCAATAAACAATGGGAGCACCTTAACAGATATGCGGAAAGTCTTTCGGCAGCGGAAGCAAAGCTGCTGGAGCAGGCAGCGGAGGTTGAGCAGTACATAAGAACCATCGAGGACAGCAGGATGCGACGTATTATTCAGTACAGAGTAATCGATGGACTGTCATGGTATGAAGTGGCGGACAGGATTGGAGGGAAGGCAACGAGTGAGAGTTGTCGAAAGTATTTTGAAAGATTTTTAGGAAAATGCTGAAATGTCCTACATGTCCGCCGGAAATGTGGTAATGTGATATTAGCCCGAAAGGGCGTAGTGAAACCCCGTCCGATACACAAGAAATCGGGACTCTCCTTTTAATCCTTCAGAAAGAAGCGGCAAGAAAGAGGTATCTGTTGAAGATGCCTCTTTTTTGTGGAACAAGTTTGATTGATTGCTGTGTCCAAGGTGGGAGCGTGTTATACGGGGGACTAAGAATCAAAAGCACTCTGATAGTATCGGAGTGTTTTTTTCGTGTGAAGGTGGAGGATATTATGTTAAAGTCATGTCCGTATTGTGGGAAGATTCATGATAAAAAATATAATTGCCCGAAGAAGCCGGTTAGGCAGCGGCAGGATAATAGGCAGGGCAAATTCCGTTCTACATACAAGTGGACGAAGAAGGCGCAGGCAGTGAAGCGGCGGGATGGGTATCTGTGTCAGGTATGTTTGCGTGGTCTGTATCATCCGGAGCGCCAGTATGAGACAGAAGGTCTGGAGGTGCATCACATTCAGACGGTGGCATCCTGCTACGAGAAACGGCTGGATGGTTATAACCTCCTCACCCTTTGCGAGCGACACCACAAGATGGCTGATGCAGGAAAGATTCCTGCGAAGGAGCTGCAAATGATTGCAGCAGAGCAGGAAGAGAAGTGAGGGGGCATACGGAGTACCCCGGAGGGGGCAAGTCTGAAAAAAGAAAAGGCTTCCAGACGACAACGCTGGCTCTGTGTAAAAAATATTCCCAAAATGGAAATTTTGTTAGGAGGTGGTGCCTGTGGGCGGAAGACCATCAAAACCGGTGGCGGTTATCCGAAAAGAGGGAAAGAGCCACAGAACGAAAGCGGAATTGAACGCCAGAGAAAAGGGCGAAGCCGCATTTGCTACGGGCATCCCCATAAAAGAGAAGGAAGAAACGAAAAAGAATGTGGTTGCACATAAGGAATTTCTTAGGGTAACAAAGCTGTTGAATAAAATTGAAAAATGCGATGCCCTATATGAGAACATCATCAACCGCTACTGCCTTCTTTATGCGGAATGTCGTGATTTTGAAGAAAAGCGAGAGAGATTCTATAGAGACCTTTGGGAAATGGAAGAAGGAAAGGAGAACGGCGATTTTGAGGACAGCCCACGCACCTATTACAAACTGAAAAATGATATTCAGAAGAATATTGTCAATTTGGATAAGCAGGTGCAGGCGAAGCGCAAAATGATGATGGCAATCGAAAAAGAAAGCATCATGACATTGGCGGCGGCTATGCGGAGTGTGCCGAAAACGCCGGAGAACGAAACAAATCCTCTCCTTGCAATATTGGAGGGTGGTAAAAGTTGAGCATTAAGACGAATAAAGCCTACGAATACGCTCGGTGGTGCATGGAGCCTGCGAACCGGAAGGTCGGGACGTACATAAAAAAGCAAGCGGGAAGCTGGCTGAGGATTGCAGACGGAAGGGATGCAGAAGCCTTTGTGGATGAAGCGGCAGTGGAACGTGTAAACAATCTTCTGCGTGTGATAACGCACCCGGATTTAGGTTGCTCCATGGATGAAGGCATGGAGCGGTACGCATGGTTTTTAATAATCGCAACGCTCTGTACGAAAAAAAGAGATTCCGAAAACAGAGACATTCGGTACTACGAGACTGTTTTGCTGGAAATCAGCAGAAAGAACTTCAAAACATTTTACTCGGCGGTGCTTTTTATTCTCCTACTTTTGACAGAACCGAAATTTTCAAGATTCTTCTCGGTGGCACCGGATCTGAAGCTTTCCAGTGAACTGAAGGTTGCAATCCGAAAGATTATAAAATCCTCGCCGGCATTGGCGGATGAGAAGATATTTAAGGTGCTGCGCAGTGAGGTGCGCTGTAAGCTGACGGACAGCGAATACACGCCGCTTGCGTATTCGGAGGACAGAATGGATGGTAAGCTGGCAAATGCCTTTCTGGCGGATGAAGCGGGCGCAATGGACAGCTATCCGGTAGAGGCAATGCGTTCCTCTCAGATTACTTTGCTTAATAAGCTGGGTATCATCATCAGTACGCAGTATCCGAATGATAACAACGTGCTTGTGGATGAAATAGATATTTCAAAAAAATCTCTGGATGGTCTGATTGATGACCGAAGGAGATTTTCGTTGTTGTATGAACCCGACAATGAATTTACACAGGGGGACATCTGGCAGAAGGAAGACCTTGTCATTTATCAGAGCAATCCTGTGGCGGTAGACAACGAAACGATATTTGAAAACATTAAAAAAATGAGAACGTATGCAATATTGTACGAAAATAAGCGTGAAAACTACCTCTGCAAGCACAACAACATCATGTATAAAGGGCTGGGCGTTGAGGGCTATATAGAAATTACGAAGGTTCGAGAGTGCTGTATTCCGGAAGACAAAGATTTTTGGAAGGGAAAGCGCGTTTATCTGGGGCTTGATCTTTCGCAGACAGAGGATAATACGGCGGTTGCTATGGTGTCATACGATAATGATAAAATCTATGCCAAGGTATGGGGATTTCTGCCGGAAGGAAGGCGTGAGATTAAGAGTGCGAAGGAAAAAGTGGATTATCAGAAGCTGGAACGGGAAGGCTGCTGCTTTGCCTGCGGCGATGAGGTCATTGATTATGGATTTGTAGAACGGTTCATTTTAGGCTTGCAGAAAGAATACGGCGTGATTATTGAGCAGGTCGGCTATGACAAGTATAACGCCATCAGTACGGTTCAGAAGCTGGAGGGGGATGAGGATACACCTCTGGAATGTGTTGAAATCATGCAGCACTCAAAGATTTTGCATCGTCCGACGAAGCTTTTGAAGGAATATATTTTGAATAAAAATTTCTGCTATGAGCCAAACAAGCTTTTGGAAATCAACTTCCAAAATGCCAGATGCACAGAGGATACCAATCTGAATAAATACGTAAACAAAAAGAAGTCCGCCGGAAAGGTGGATGCAGTAGTAGCACTTATCAATGCGATTTATCTGCTTGACCAGGGCGTGATTTTGGCAGGCGAGAGCTGGGGTGCACAGGTGATTTAAGAGAGGAGGGAAAACATGGGATTCTTTGAAAAGCTTTGGAAAAGAAGAAAGGTGGAGGAACGTGCAGACACAGAGATAGAAGCCGGGGCTTCGGATAGCCTTCTGACAGCACTGTTTAATGGGACGAATGTGGATAAGACAATTTTAATGCAGATTCCGGCCGTGAGAGCGTGCTTGGAGAAGATTGCCGGAACAGTCTGCCGCCTTCCGATTAAGCTGTACCGAAAGGTAGACGGCAAAGTAGAGGAAATCACAGAAGATGCCAGATTGCGGATGCTGAACAAGGAAACAGGGGATACCCTAAATGCGGATGAATTCTGGCGCGCTATGCTGGAGGATTACTATTTGGGCAAGGGTGCGTATGCGTACATCCGGAAGAATGGCATAGGCGAGTATGAAGGGCTGCATTATGTGGAGGAAGAGAAGGTTTCGGTACTGAAAAACTATGACCCGATTCTGAAAAGCTATTCCATTATGGTTATGGGAAAGACATACCATCCATTTGAGTTTTTGAAAATACATCGGAGGACAAAGGATGGAGCAGAAAGCGTGCCTTTGTGGAAGGACAACCCATTGATTTTCAGTGTTGCATACAACTCCTTTGTTTTTGAAGAGAAGCTGGTGAAAAAGGGTGGCAATAAGCGAGGGTTTATTGAAGCAGAGGACAAGCTTGACAAAGGCGCGATTGAATCCATCAAAAGGGCTTGGAATAACCTTTACAGCAACAATACAGATAATGTGGTGGTGCTGAACAAAGGGGCGAAATTTAAGGAATCTTCCAATACATCGGTGGAAATGCAGTTGAATGAGAACAAAGAAAGCAACGCGAAGGATATTTGCGGAATGTTCGGGTTTTCCTCCAGGATCCTATATGGCGAAGCAACAGAGGAGGACAGAAAAGAGTATATCAATGCCGTAATGTCACTGTTAAACGTGATTGAGACGGCTCTGGATAAGGACTTACTGACCGAAAAGGAGAAGGAGTCTTTTTATTTTGCCTTTGATACCAAGGAATTAACGAGGGGCAGTTTGAAAGAGCGATACGAGGCCTATGCGCTTGGTCTTACAAATAATTTCTTGCAGATTGATGAAGTAAGAGCGAAGGAAGATATGGAGCCGCTGGGCTTCAAGTGGGTGCGTATCGGTCTGAATGACGTTCTGCTGGATGTAGAGAAGGGCATTGTTTACACGCCAAATATGAACGCTGTTGCGGATTTGAACAATCCGAAGGGAGGTGAAGGAAATGAAGGTTGAGGTAAGAACAGACAATTCTGTAAAGATTACAGGATATGTGAATGCTGTTGAGCGGGAGAGTAAGCCGGTAGCCACGCCGAAGGGCATGGTAAATGAACTGGTGGAAAGCGGTGTATTTCATCGTGCGTTAGACGTTGCCGGGGACATACCGATGACCGTTGACCACATTCCAACGGAAGTGGTTGCACGAACAGCAGACGGAAGTCTGAAGCTGAAGGAAGATAACATCGGTCTTTGGGCGGAGTCGGTTGTAACAGAGGAAAGAGTTGTGCGAGCAGCCAAAGAAGGAAAGCTGAAGGGCTGGAGCTTTGGCATGACAAATGTACTGGACGCAGTAGAGGAAAGAACCGAAAAGCTGCCTTTGCGGCGCATCAAGGGGATGGCGCTTGACCATGTGACCTTAGTGATTGATAAGATTCCTGCGTATAGTGCAACATCCGTTGAACTGCGTGCAGGGACAGAGGAATATCTGGAGACAAGAACCTTTGACAGTACGGTAGAAGTGTCTGCAACAAAAAATGTGGACTATTCTAAATACGAAGAAAGAATTAAAAAAGCGAAAGGGGAATAAAAATCATGGAATTTTTGAAGAAAATGAGAGAAAACAGAGAAGAAAAGGTAAAAGCAATGGAAAATGTTCTGAATGCGGCCAAAACCGAGAACAGAGCCATGACCGCGGAGGAACAGGCGAGCTTCGATGCGATTGAAAAGGAAATTGCTGATATTGATAAGACGATTGAAGCGGAAGAAAGGGCAGCCAAGGCGAAAAACACGAAGGAAACAGGTGACAATGGTGCCGAACAGGAAACGCAGGAGGAGCTGGAAGAAAGAGCCTTTGTGAAGTATGTTCTGGGCGCAGCGGCAGGCTTGGAGGAAAGAGCCGGCGAACTGAATCTGACAATGGCAAACAACGGTGCAATCGTACCGACATCTATTGCAAACAAAATCATCAAAAAGGTTAAGGACATTTCTCCAATCCTCTCCAGAGCGACTGTGTATTACATGACAGGAGAACTGAAGGTTCCTGTTTATGGCGAAAGCGAAGGTCATGATGTAAAGGTTGCATATTCCGATGACTTTACGGAGCTGACAGCGGATGCAGGCAAATTTACATCCGTTGATCTGAAAGGATATCTGGTAGGTGCGCTTACGCTGATTGGCAGAAAGCTGAAAACAAATGCCATGTTCAATGTGACAGATTTCATCGTGAACTATATGGCAGAAGAAATTGCATCCTTCTTGGAGGGGGAACTGCTGAACGGAACACCATCCAAGATGGAAGGCGCACTGTCTACCACAAATGAGAAAACAGCAGCGGCAGCGGCGGCTATCACTGCGGATGAACTGATTGACTTGCAGGCGCAGGTGAAGCAGGCGTTCCAGTCTGATGCGTGCTGGATTATGCACCCCGAGACTTTCACGGCAGTTAAGAAGCTGAAAGACGGGCAGAACAGATATCTTTTGCAGGACGATTTTACAGGAGAATTCCCGTATAGACTGCTGGGCAAGCCTGTATTCGTATCTGACAATATGCCTAAGATTGCGACAGGCAAAAAGACGGTTCTGTACGGCGATATGAGCGGGCTTTCTGTAAAAATTGCAGAGCAGCTGGAAATTGAAGTTCTGCGTGAAAAATACGCAACACAGCATGCCATTGGTGTAGTTGCATGGATGGAGCTGGATTCCAAAGTAACGGACAGTCAGCGTATGGCGGTGCTGAAAATGGCTTAAGGGGGTAACGGCATGAAGGTAAGAGCAACGATAAGCTTTAGTGGTTTGATTTCGATGTATGCCGGAGAAGTGAGAGAAGTTGAGGATTCTTATATCCTCAACGATCTCATGAAAGCAGGATATGTTGTGCCGGCAGAGGCAGAAGCGGAAAGCAGAAATTCGCAGACGAATTCGGATTCGGAAGGCGAAGGAGTGCTGTTAGAAGGAACGCTGGATACCGAGGAATTGGAAGGAATGACAGTTCCGGCACTGAGAGCATTGGCAAAGCAGATGGGCTTGGATGATGCAGGGAAAAAGGCGGATTTGGTGAAGCGGATTTCTGCTGCAAAGGTTTCTGTGGATGCAGAAGGCTGTGATTCTGATGAAGCTTAGGGAGGTAAGCGCAGAGAACCTGATTCGTTTCGCAAAAATTGACGATGCGGACGAAGAACCCGAGGTTATTGAGGCTATCATTGAAGCAGGACGGAAATTTGTATTGAGTCAAACCGGTTTGGAGCTTGAGGAAACCGATGATAAGCCGGATCTGGCGGTTGCCATGCTGATGGTCTGTGCCGACATGTACGATAATCGCAGCTATGAAACGGCAACGGGAAAGGCTCCGAGCGTGAATCTGGCAGCGCAAGCCATCATTAACCAGTATTGCAGAAATATTTTGTAAGTGGGTGATGAAATGCAGGCAGGAGACTTAAGGCACCGCATAGAGATACAGCGGATTATCAAAAGACGGGAAGCGGATAAAAGCATCCGGACAGAATACCGGACGATAAAAACCGTATGGGCGAAGGCAAACGGCTTATACGGACGGGAATGGTGGGAAGCCAGAAAATATGGTGCAGAAGGAACAGTAGAGTTTACCATCAGGTATGGAGCAGTGAAGGATCTGACGGTAAAAGACAGGATTCTTTTTCGTGGAACGCTTTACAACATTGTTTCCGTTGATAACACACTTTTTCAGGATAATTTTCTGAAAATCAAAGCAACGGCAGATTTAACGCATTGAGGTGATGGAATGGGCTCATTGGAAGATTTAGACAAAGCCTTTGCGGCATTGGAGAAACAGTTTCCGGAAGCCAGAAGAGAACTGGTAGAGGATGTGGGTATGATTATGTATGAGAGGGTCATGCGCAACATCGATGCGGAAACCAAGGAGCAGAGCGGCAGACTGCGGGAAGCATGCCATCTGGTTATTGGCAGCGGCGGCGGCTATGCCGCTGTGCGAAATGATAACAGGAAAGCACCGCACGCGCAGCTCGTTGAATTTGGACACAGGCTGATTAAGGGAGCGAAAACGAAAGAGGGAAAATACGGTCAACGGGTAAACATCAAGGGAAGCGGCAAGCTGATTGGCTGGGTCAATGGAAAGCACATGTACCGGAATGCGCTGAATGAGGTGGAGGAAGAAATTGTGCATAAAGCTGGGGATATGGTGGATAAACTGGTAGGTGATAAATTCTGATGATTACCGCAAAGGAAATTTTAGTAGCTGTTATGGAACAGATTTTTAACTGTGTTCCCGGTGTGGAGATTTATAAAGGAAGGCTGGAGGAGGGGTTTTCTGTTCCTGCCTTCCTTTTAAATTTAACCTTTGCCGGCGGAGTAAAGGCGAATTATTTCACCGAAAGAAGAAACATCGAAATACAGATTATCTATTTTGGAACCGAGGACGGATACGGGAGAGAGGATTTTGAGGAACGATTGGACGTGGAATCAAGGCTGATGCCATTTTTAAATCAGCATTCCATATCGATTGGGGAACGGGTGCTGTCATTCAATTATGAGATGAAGGAAGCAGATAGCAGACTGGCTATTTACCTGACGTTTCGGTATTTGGATGAATCCATTGATTCCGGATATATTGATTCCGGCAAGATGGAAGCGGCAAAGGATGTGTCGGTGTGCATGAAAGCAATGGCGGACGAATAGAAAGGAGCGAAAAAAGATGGGATTACCCAATATTATCATTGAATTCAAAACAAAAGCCTCTACTGCGATTAAGCGGGGGGAAAGAGGCGTTGTTGCAGTCATGGTTATTGAAAAAAGCAACCATGGAGTAACAAAAATTGAGGATAAAACGCAGGTGCCTGCGGATCTGACAGCTGAAAATAAGGAGTATGTGGAGCGTGCATTTGAGGGCGGCAAAGCACCGATTAAACATGTTCTGCTGATTCGGACGGATACGGTAGAAAACGCTTTGGCAAAGCTGGAAACAATCAAATTTGATTATCTGGCTGCACCTCCGGCAGTGACAGAGACAGAAGTGCAGAAGATTGCAACACAGATTAAAACCATGAGGGATTCCAAGCGGATGAAGGTAAAGGCTGTTTTGCCGAATATCGCCGCAGACCACGAGGGTATTATTAACTTTACCACGAGTGATATTACTGTCGGGGACAAGACCTATACAGCGGGGCAGTATTGCTCCAGAATCGCCGGGATTCTGGCAGGCACACCGCTGAATGTCAGCTCCACTTATTTTGTGTTGAGCGAGGTAGACGATGTGCCGAAATTTACCAGAAGCGAAATGAATGAAAAAATTGACTCCGGAGAGTTTGTTCTTTTCCATGATGGCGAAAAGGTCAAGATTGGCAGAGAGGTAAACAGCCTGAAGGATGCAAACGGATTGAAGGGAGATATCTATAAGTCGATTAAGGCAGTAGATACTATGGATCTGATTTACAATGACATCCATGGTACCTGTGAAGATAACTACATCGGTAAATACCCCAACAATTACGACAATAAATGCCTGCTGCTGGTAGCGGTGCAGCAGTATCTGGAGGCACTCCGGGATGATGAGATTCTGGACAAGGATATTTTTGTGGGCATTGATGTGAAGGCACAGAGAGATTGGCTTCGCGAAAATGGGACGGATGTAAGCGAAATGTCGGAACAGCAAATCAAAGAAGCGAATACAAAGAGCAACGTGTTTATGGAGGGCTCTTATCATATTCTGTATGCAATCGAGGATATTACAGTAAACTTTAACATTTAAGGAGGGGCAATAAATGAGAGGAGCAGGTTTTGACCCCAGAAGAGCGATTAACGGCAATTACGGGGAAGTAATGTTAGACGGCGAGCTGGTGCGAGAGGCTACGGCGTTGCAGGCAAAGGCACAAATCAATTTTAAGGATGTTCCAATGTGCGGCACAAGCGGCAAAAAGCAGAAAAGCGCAGGGTGGTCCGGTACGGGCAGTATTACCATGACGAAAACAAACAGCCGTATGGCATTGAAAATTGCGGATGAAATTAAGGCGGGAAGAACGCCTGAATTTACGATTATCGGGAAACTGGCTGATCCGGATGCGCTGGGGGCGGAAAGAGTGGTGCTGAAGGGTGTAACCTTTACGGAGCTTACGCTGGCGGACTGGGCGGCAGAAACAATCGGAACGGTAACACAGCCTTTTACGTTCTACGATTATGAATTCATTGATCTGATTGACGAGGAATAAGGAGGAAGCTATGAGTATTTTTGACAGACTTTTGGAAACTGATGCTGAGAAATTACAGGAGAAGGAAAAAACAGAACTTAAAATCAAAAGATTATCGGATATTGTAGGGGAGCCTTTTGTAGTGACCTGTGCCGCGCTTACGGAAGACCAGATGGTACATGTTTCTGAAATCAGCAAAGAGGGAGATTTCAGGGCAAATATTCTTCTGGAAAGCTGCCGTATCGAGGGAAGAAGACTGAGCGACAAGGAATTGCTGAATAAGCTTGGTGTTGCAAGTGGGAAGGATGCCATTAAGGCATTGTTCAGCGCGGGAGAAATTTCTATCATTTACAGCACAATCAACCGTCTGAGCGGATATGACGAAGATGCGGTAACGGAAGTAAAAAACTGATTCGGGCAGGGGATGCCAGAGCGGTTGTCGGATATACCATGTGGCGGCGTTTTGGCACCCTGCCGTCTCAAATATACAAAATTCCGGAAAAAGAAATTGCAGTCATTCTTGCATACATGGAACTTGAACAGGAAAAAAGATAAATCCTGCCTTCCGAACATCATAAAAAGAGAAATTGACAGCACAAACATTCACATGTTATGATGTCGAAAAGGAGGGGATACCATGAAAAAATGGTTATGTATGGTTCTGTGTATTGGAATGATGTTTGGAACTGTTGGCTGTGGTGATAACGGAACCGGTACAGTTGAAAACAAAGAAGTGACACTCTCGTTGCCTTATGGAGAAAGAACGGGCACTTATTCCGGAGACATGGTTGAAGGTGTGCCTGATGGACATGGCAAATTTGAAACGAAAAATGAGGCAGGAGAGACTTGGACATATGAGGGGGATTTCTCCGCAGGCGTTTTTGAGGGGGAAGGAAAAACAACTTGGGAAGATGGAACAGTCCAGATAGGGACATATCATGAAGGAATTTGGCAGGCGACCGAATGGGGACTGCTTTTTGCAGCCGAATCTACAGATGCAATTACCGTTTCAGATGAAGCAAGCAGTTTTATAAAGGAAAACGCAGAGTTCTTCCCATCTGACAGTGTTGAAAAATTTCAGGATGATGTAGACGAAAGCATTACATATAAGATGGTTATGAAAGAACCGGATAAATACGGCAATAAAATCATGAAAGCAAACGATTTATATGTAGTGCAGATAAACACATCGCAGATTTATAAAGATTGTGAAGATAAGTATACTTACGCAATTCTGTGCGATAATGACTTAAATATTTATCAAATTTACATGATGGGTGAATTGCCGAACATCTACGAAGGAGATACAATAAAAACAATGTATGGTACTCCTGTAGGGAACAACAGCTATGAATCATCAAATGGTGGATTCGTGAATTCCGTTGTGGTAGCACCATGCTGGATACAAAAGTAAGAAGGGATATAAGCGCCTGAGAAATCGGGTGCTTTTTTCATGCAAAAAAGAAGGAGGTGGACCATGGGAAACAGGGATGTAAGTGTTGTTTTCAAGGCGAGTGACCGATTATCGGACAGCCTGCATCAGATGAGGAAAGGCGTGCGTGGACTGGAAAGTGATGTGGAACATTACAAGAAGGTGCAGCAGCAGGTTTTCCAAGAAAAAGCGCAGGTCAAGCTAGACATTACGCAGGCAAAGCAAAGCATGAAGGAGCTTGAAAAAGCGGTCAGAAGCGGCTCTGACGGGGCAAGAGAGGCATTCCTTGCACAGCAGACGAAGCTGGAAAGCCTGAATAACGAATACAAACGGCTGACGAAGTTGCAAAGCGAGGCGTTGAAATCGGAAAGTCTAAATAACGAATACAAGGAGAAGATAAAGCAGCGGCGTGAAGCATTGGAAAGCCTGAATAACGAATACAAGGAGCAGGTAAAACTGCAAAAGGAGGTATTGCGGGGAGAGAAGGAATTCCAGACAACGATGTCAAGAAACAGCAATGCAAATGCAGGTGCAGGGTTGAGTGGTGCTGCCGGCATGATGAAGTCATTAGCGAAGGCAGGGCTTGGAAGTATGCTCGGCGGAGCAGTCGGAGATCTGATGGGAGGAATGGCTACATCTGCCTTTGGCTCTACGGTTGGCGGTGCTATTGGCAGCATTGGCGGCAATGCTCTTTCCGGTGCGGCAATGGGGAGCATTGCAGGCCCGATTGGTACGGCGGTTGGTGCAGCGGTCGGCGGATTGACAGGTGCAATACAGGCATTGAATAACAGGCAGCAGCAGGCAGATGATTTATTCCGGAATGAGGTACAGAGCCTATATAACACTACAACAGCTGAAATGCAGGATAAAATATCAAATGGCAGTGCATACGCAGCCGAGCGCGAAAACTACAAGAGAAACTATGCCAGCATGACCGATGATGAAATGGGGAAAAAGCTATATGAAAGCATTATGAAATATGGCGATACAACTCCGTATGATACCTCTGTCATGCTTGGGAAGGGCATGGAAATGCTTTCCTACGGCATTGACAAGAAAAATGTGCCGGAATTTATGGATATTATCGGTAATATTGCCATGGGCGATGCGAACAAGTTTTCCGGACTATCCTATGCCATTTCTCAGAGCATGGCAGCGGGCAAGCTAAATGCACAGGACAAAAATCAGATGGTCGGCTATGGTTTTAACCCTCTGGAATTTGTCGCAAAAAATCAAGGCGTTTCTATCGCCGAAGCTACAAAAATGATGAGTGACGGCAAAATTACGTCTGATATGCTGGTAGAGGCACTGCGAACCGCTACGAGTGAAGGGGAACGATATCATGACGCAGTAAATGCCATGAGTGATACCTTCAGCGGCTTGCAGGGACAACTGGAAAGTGCGAAAAAGAATATTGAGATTGCCATGGGCGAAGGCTACAACGAAGCCCGTAAAAAAGGAATGGAAAAGGAAATTGAAGCCTATAACGGAGACCTTGGCGAAAAGATGAAAAATGCCTACAGCATGGTCGGTGCGTATGAGGCGGAAATGGAAAACCAATATCAGCAGAGCATTATAAATGCTATGCAGGATGCCACAAAACGCATTGAGGAAGAAGGCTTAACCGGCATTGAAGCGGAAAAGGTCATGTGGGAGGCAAAAACACAGGCGGAAATCGACTACAAAAACAGCGAAGAATACCAGAAGAAATTGCAGGCGGAAAAGTCGCTTGTTGCGAACATACAATCCTCCCTAAGTGAAAGCGGCGAATATTTGAAATTCGGACAGGCAATGGCAGAGCAGTTCTCCAAAGGCTGGCAAAGCGGCAGATTAAGTACAGCGGTCAGTGATGTGAGGGCACAAATCAACAAAGAGGGGATTGCCGGATATATCAATGGCATTTTTGCAAAAGGATACAAAGGAACACCGGGAGGTGCGGGCAGTTCCCCAAAACATGCCGCAGGGCTGAAAAGAGTACCGTATGACGGATATGTAGCCGAACTGCACGAAGGCGAGCGTGTTCTGACAAGGGTTGAGGCAGATAAGAGAAGTGGCGGCAGTGTTACGATTGCAAAGCTGGCTGACCAGATTGTAGTACGGGAAGAAGCGGACATTGATAAGATTGCGCGGGCGTTGGTCAGAAATATGCAAAATATGCGAGAAAGCTTTGTAGGCGCATAAGGAGGGGAGAATATGTTTGAATTCTGGTTGAAAAATCAAATGAAGGGTACAAGCATGATGCTTCCTGTTACGCCGGAAGGATACGAAAACAGCTTTGGCAGAGAAATTGAAACAGTCAGGGCAACAGATAAGGGTGATATCAATGTGCTTGGAAAAACAAAGCCCCAGAGTCCGAGTATATCCGGTTTCTTTCCGGAGAATGACTATAGTTTTTGCAGGAGCAGCGGCATCAGCGCAAATACGGCAATGGACTATGTAGAAACATTAAAAGCATGGATGGATGATGGGGATATTGTGCGTGTGGTTGTGGCTGATGACAAAAGCGCAAAAATCAATGAGCAGTTCTATATTGAGTCAATCGATTACAGCTCAAAATATGAGGATAACGGAGACATTCCGTTTACGATACGATTTCGGCAATATGTTCCGCTGAATGTTTTGACAGTTCAGAAAAGCACAGCAGCGGCAAACAATGCGAGAAAGGATACATCAACAGCAAAGCCAAAGGCAAAAACATATACAGTCAAAAAAGGAGATTCCTTAAGTGCGATTTCAAGAAGGGTATATGGGGATGCAAGCAAATGGAAAAAAATTTATGAAGCAAACAAAGGAGTGATTGGGAAGAATCCGAATTTAATCTATCCGGGGCAGAAATACACGATTCCATGATGGGAGGTGGAAGTTATGGCAATGCGGGCATTTCATATAAACAAGGATGGCGTGAAAACGGAGGTTACATCTGCAATTACAGAGCTGACGATCAGCGGAGAGTACAGAAGCTGCAGCAGGAGCTGCACATTCGGCGTAGTGCATGGATACAGCGACCAGCGCACATGGATTACCCAAATGGAGGTAGGCGACATATTCAAAGTAATTGATGTGGACAAGGTGATGTTTCAGGGACCGATTTGGACAAAGGAAAAGGAAACAGACGGTACAACGATTGAGTATAGCTGTCGGGATTATGGAATTTATCTGAAAAAGAATAAAGCAAGCTATAACTTCAAAAAAATGAAAGCGGATGCAATCGCAAAGAAGGTCTGTACGGATTTTGGTATAAAAATCGGTTCGCTGTCCTTCGGCGCAAAGCCGATTAGCCGAGTATTCAACGGTGTCAGCCTATATGATATTATCATGACGGCATACACGCTGGGCGGGGCAAAGGATAAAAAATATTACGTCATTTTTGAGGGCGAATTGATTTATGTTCTGGAGAAAGGGAAAAAGGAATGTACTCCTCTGGAGAACGGCGTGAATCTTTTGACCTCCAGTGTCAGCGAAAGCCTTGAAAGCATGGTGAACCGAGTTCGTGTATACAACAAAGAGGATAAATTGATAAAGGAATTCAAGGAGGATAAGGATATAAAGCTATATGGCTTCATGACCGAAATTCTCAGAATTTCAAAAGATGACGAAGATTATACGGAAAAAGCAAAAAAGCAACTGAGCGGCGTAGAAAGGAAAATAAATGTCTCCAATTTCGGGGACAGTCAATATATCACCGGAAGGAAGGTTGTGGTAAAAGAGCCATATACCGGTCTTTCCGGTGTTTTTTTCATTGATGCCGACAGTCACACATGGAAGAATGGCATTTACACAAACAAGCTGACGCTGAATTTTCAGAATCTGATGGATGAAAAGGAGAGTGGACAGAATGACAAATGAAGATAATCCATACGGGAACTTTCTGGAGATAATCAGAAAGGAGGCACATGTTGACGGCGATGCGCCTTTTTTTATTGGAACGGTTGTGCAGCCGAACCCGCTGATTGTAAAGATTGGAGACTTACAGATTGAGCAGGAAAACATGAAGGTAAATCAGGCTTTGCTTGCCGGCTACAGCCGCCGCATGTCCATGGGAACGGCAGGGGTGACCGGCTCAACAACGAAGGGTGATGGCATCAGTAGTATTGGCATTTCCGGAGGAACGTTTACCACACAGGACGGATTGAAAGCAGGCGAGCAGGTAGTGCTGCTGAAAAGCGGCGATGGACAGCAATATATACTGCTGTGCAAGGTTGTTTAAGGAGGCGGATTGATATGAGTACAAGCCTTTTCCCGTTTTTTGGGGATACGGTTACTACAGAAACAGAAGAGGAGCTTCCGCTGTATCGTGAGGTTGCTTGGGATTTTAAGAACAATATCCCTATTGTGGAAAAAGGGGATTTTAAAATAGTGACCGGAAACGAAGCAATTAAAACCTGGATATATAAAACGCTGAAAACGGAGAGATTCCGATATGAAATTTACAGCTGGGACTATGGATGTGAAATAGAGGAATTGATTGGGCAGAATTATACGCCAAATCTGGCGAAGGCAGAGTGCGTTCGCTATATCAAAGAAGCGTTGACCATAAACCCGTACATTAAGAATATATCCGGCGTGGAGGTAACATTTGCAACCGGAAAACTGATGATATATGCGAAGCTTGAGACGGTTTATGGTGAAATGGAGGTGAGCGCAGATGTATGAAGACAGACTCTATGAAGTATTGAAAGAGGAAATGCTGCAGGAGATTACGCAAACGGACAAGAGAGAAGGTTCGTTTGTAAATGACATCATTTCCACCAGTGCGATGAAGGGGGAGGAGGTCTGGGCGGAATTAAGCAAAGCGGTTGGGGTGTTTTTCAAGAAGGACTGCACCGGAGAATATTGTGACCGTTTTGCCGAAGAGTACGGCATTACCAGAAAGAATGGGAAGAAAGCAAAGGGAACTGTTACATTTACGGGAGAAGCAGGCGTTGAAATTCCGGTAGGGACGCTCTGCGCAACGAGTGCAGGACTGATGTTTGTGACAACAGAGGTTGGAAGCATCGGCGCAAGCGGAACAGTGAGTGTTCCGGTGGAGGCGGAAGATATTGGGGACAAATATAATATTCTGACCGGATATATCAATACGCTTCCGGTAGCGATTAGAGATGTTACAGGCGTTACGAATGGAGCGGCTTTTATCGGCGGAGCGGAAGCGGAAACGGACGAGGAATTGATTGACCGCCTGCTGCTGCGGCTCAGAACGCCGGCTACGAGCGGGAATGCGTATCACTACTTGCAGTGGGCATTGGAGGTTGAAGGAGTTGGAAATGCGAAGGTGTTTCCGCTGGATAATGGACCGGGGACGGTGGGCGTTATGCTGATTACCTCGGCGGGCAGATCTCCGGGAGAGGATGTTATCAACGCAGCGGCAGCGCATATTGAGGGGGAACGTCCTATTGGGGCGACGGTTAGTGTATATGCGCCGCAGGAAGTCGTAATAAACATCGAAGCAGCTATTCAGATTTCGGCATCTACAACTTTAGAGGCTGTAAAGAAGGAGTATCAGAGTTTGCTTTCAAACTATATCAAAAATAGTGTGTTTGTGCTTTCTAATGTGGACTATTACAAGTGCCTTTCCATGTTCTATGATATTCCCGGTGTAGTAGCGGTGAAAAGTTTTCTGCTCAATGGTGCGCAGAAGAATATACCCATCAGTGAAAAGCAGATACAGGTGCTTGGGAGTATCACAATCGGAGGGGTGGTTGCCGGATGAAGCTGATAGAATATCTTCCGAATGATTACACGAAAAGCGGATCAACGCTTGAGCTTCTGGAGGCTTTGGAAAAAATGTGGAGAAAGGCGCAGGAAGACACAGAGGATTTTGAAAAGCAGTTATTTTTGAGTACAGCCACATGGGGCCTGGATTTCTGGGAGCAGATGTACGGGATAGAGAATGACGAGAGCAAAGGCTATGAGGTTCGGCGGAGTGTTGTGCGTGCCAAAATCCGCGGGGCAGGCACAACGACGGTAGCCATGATTAAAAATACATCAGAGGCGTATGTAAATGGTGGGGTTAATGTGATCGAGCATAATGCACAGCATAAATTCGTTGTGATGATGGCTTCTATCATTGGTATTCCGCCGAACATTGAGGATTTGCGAAACACGATTAAAGAAATCAAGCCTGCCCATTTGGATTTCGAGATTGTGTTTAAGTATAACATAATGAAGGACTTGCAGAGATATACACATGGGCAGTTGAAGGCATCGGGATATACGCATAGAGAGTTGAGGACGGTTGCACTACCTGAAATGAAATAACAGGAGGTGGACCATGATACAGAGTTTACACGAAATGGTGCATAATACGCCAATCTGTTTGAAGGAAGTACATATCAAAAAAAACTGTACACAGGAAGTCGCAGAACTGAAGGTAGCTTTGCGTAAATGGGGAGAAACGGCGCAGGTGCTTGAAGTTTTGAGAAATGAAATAAAAAGGATGGAAAAATCAATAGATGAGCTGAAGGGAAATGATATCAGCCAATTACACAAAGAAGTCCTGTTGCAGGAAATGCAGGAGCGGACTGATTCATTAGAGAAGGAAGCGGAGAAGCGGATGCATCTGGCACTTGAAATTGATTCTATTGTGTCAGGATTGGATGCAGACGAGGAAACATTTTTGAGACTGCGGTTTCAGGAAAAAATCAGTATAACCGGAATTCAGAGCAGGATGTATCTAAGCCGGGCAAGTGTATTTCGCTTGCAGAATAAATGCTTTAGACACGTTTTGGATATTCTGAAAAATGAGGGGAGGGAAAGACATGGAGAATATTGAAAAAATGGTGCAGGAGGCACTGGACAGCACGAAATCCGCACACAAGAGGATTGACCGCATGGAGAAGCGGCAGGACAACCTTGACGGATTGACGAAGGCGTTTTCGGTCCTGCAAAACGAGCAGGAGCATATCAAAACGGATGTCGGGGAGATCAAGGACGATGTGAAGCAGTTGGTCTCTAAGCCGGCAAAGCGTTGGGACGGACTGATTGATAAAGCGATTGCTGTGGTTGTCGGTGCGGCTATCGGATTTCTGCTGAATGGTGGCGGTTTTTAATGAAAAAACGCAGACGGATTCGTTTTCCACCAAAGATAAATGATGATACCATGTCCAGCATTGTGATTTATTCGTTGGTATTCTGCGCAGGAATCACGATTGCGGGCATGGTATTAGGTGCATTTGACCATGATGTGAGTGCTGTGGTTGACAGTACGCATCGTGTATTTGGGACAGAATTAGGCATCTGTGGTCTGATGAAGCTGTACGATAAAGGCGTGGAGCAGGCAGAACGCAGAGCAGAGGAACGCAGGAAATGAAGAATGAGCGCAAAGCAGGCGGAATGGGAGTATAAGGAGGAATTGAGAGAAAATGAAAATGAATGAAGCGGCAAAAATTACAGTTCAAAATTTGCTGACAGTGAAATCCATCGTAACGATTATGCTTACGGTGGTTTTTTCGTATCTGGCAGTGGTGGGGCGCATCAGCGGAGAACAGTTTTTGACGATTTTCTCTGTGGTGGTGGCGTTCTACTTCGGGACACAGTACCAGAAGGGGAAGGAAGGTACAGAGGATGGGGAATAAAAAAAGACCGCTAGGAGCGGTCTTAAAGATATGATTTGGTTAAATCACTTCCCCAGAGTCATTTAGGATAAGAGTACCTTCAAAAGTGCAATCCAAAGCCTGAGCGATTTGCAGAATTTCTTTTTCGGAAAAATTATCTCGTTTGAATTTATTAGTTAAATTTTGGCGAGAAGTTCCGATTTTTTCTGCAAGTTCTGTAGTAGTAATATTGCGACGCTTTAAGACAATCTTTATCTTTTCTCCCATAGAGATTGGCATAAAATCACTTCCTTTCTATAATGATAATACATTAAATAGTTTCTAAAGTCAAATATTTTTTTGCGAAATACATTAAAAAGTTGCAATAAATAGTTGACAAAAGACACTTTATAGTGTATTATATAGACGTAGAAAGGAGGTGACATGTTGGAGGACAAAATAAAAGAGCTAATCAAGCTGGTGGAACAACTTGAAAAGCTCATGATTAGGATAATCTCATTGGTAGGATGGGTTTTAATCCTAATCAAACTCATTACATAGAGGGAGGGGCGAAAGCTCCAACCTTCTATCAGTAATAATACATGAAAAACTCCAACGGTGCAATATGAAAAAAGATATTTTTAAGCTAATGGTACATTTTATCTTTTTGATGGGCTTGGTTTTGGCACTGGTAACTTTGGTAAGCAAGATGATTTAAGGGAGGTTTTTATTATGGCGAAATTGGTAAGTGTAAATCATTTTATTATAAACCCAAAGGAATACAATGGGCGGAGAGTTGTAACATTCAAAGATATTGATTTGGTACATGGCAGAGCAGACGGAACGGCGAGATACCGATTTAGGGATAACAAAAAACATTTTATAGAGGGAGAGGATTACTTCGTTGTAACCCCGCAAACCCTTGAAAATGCTAAGATGGGCGAAATTCGCCCATCGGGAATTGAGAGTGTCAATGTTAGAGGGACAACTTTTTTAACAGAAACAGGCTACCTTATGCTGGTCAAATCCTTTACGGACGATTTAGCTTGGTCGGTACAAAGAGAATTGGTCAATAATTATTTTAAAGTAAAGCTTGAGCCAAAAAGAGAAGAACCTGTGTTTAGCCCAGAAGTATTTGAACCAACAGTAATGCTTTATGTTATTGATACGATTAAAAGGCTGAGTGCCTTTGGACAGCAGGAATTATTAAAGTCGATTTATAAAGTTATGAAAACAGAAGGGTGTATGAAGTATCAAAGATAAGTATATAAGCAGAAAGAGCGTTCGAGAAATCGGGCGCTTTTTTATATAAAAGAAGGAGGAAAGAATAATGTTTTTGATGGAAAACTGGTATTTGGTAGTTGCGCTGATGGCAGTCACAGGGATGGTCGGTGTATTCATCGGGCGGTTTCTGAAAATGCCAACATCCGAGCAGAGGGAAAAAGTCAAGGAGTGGCTGTTGTGGGCGGTCACGCAGGCAGAGGCGGAACTGGGGAGCGGCACAGGCAAGCTGAAGCTGCGGCAGACCTACGATTTATTTATCCAGCGATTTCCTGCATTGGCTATGGCGGTATCCTTCGATACCTTCTCCCTGTGGGTGGATGAGGCACTGGAGGAAATGCGAAAAATGCTGAAGGAAAATAAGGCGGTCAAGGAAATTGTGAAGGGGTGATTACATGGCGAAAAAAATGACAGGAAAAGAATTGGTAGCCTTCTGCCGTTCCAAAATCGGCACACCGTATGTTTACGGCATGAAGGGCAAGGTTATGACGGAGCAGAACTATAAATTTCTGAAAAACACCTACGGGAAAATGGTCTGGCTGAGCGACAGGGATAAAATCGGGAAGGTCTGCGTGGATTGCAGTGGTCTGATTTCGTGGGCGTGCGGTGTTACACTGGGTTCGGGACAGTGGCGAGCGAGGGCAACCAAAATCAACCCTATTTCCACCATCGAAAAGGCACCCATTGGGGCGTTGGTCTGGATGCAGGGGCATATCGGGGTATACACCGGGATGCGAAATGGACACCCGTATTATGTGGCGGCTGATGGCAGTGCCTACGGCGTGCGTGAAGTTCCCCTGCGGTGCAATAAATTCACGCATTGGCTGTTGGTCGAGGATGTTTTCAAATACGAAATGGGGGATGATGAAGTGGTAGAAAAATGCAAAATGATTATCAACGGTAAGGAGCATACGGTGGAACGGATCCTGAAGAATGGCATTAACTATATCAAAATTCGGGATGTGGCAGAGGCTATCGGGTATGACGTTACCAGTAAGGGGAATGTGGCGGTGCTGACGAAGAAATGATAGGGAGAGTTGGAATCGCAGAGAAATTATAAGGAAGGATGAAATACCATGAAAAAATTATTTATTTCTCAGCCAATGAAGGGCAAGACAGACGAAGAAATTCTGAGGGAGAGGGAGCAGGCGGTCAGAGAGGCTGAAAAGTATCTCAAGGAAAACGGGATGCAGGAAGAAGTGCAGGTGATTGATTCCTTCTTCCAGAGTGCACCCGTAGGAGCGAGACCGCTTTGGTTTTTGGGTAAAAGTCTGGAATTGCTTTCGACAGCCGACTTTGTATATTTTGCAAAGGACTGGGAAAAAGCTAGAGGGTGCAGGATTGAACACATGTGTGCAGTGCAGTATGAATTGCAAATTATCGGATAAGAAGTTATCAGAAAACGATGATTTGTGATAGGTTGGATTGAAAACCGAAAGGTTTTGTAGGGAGCGGCGCATCTGATATTTTGCTAGTGGGGTATCAGGTGTTCTGCTCCCCATTTTTTAAAATGCAAAGTGTAGTTATCATAAAATGATAGAATTTTGAAAGTTAAGAGGGGGATTAGAGAGAGACTTATCAGAAAACGGGGATTTGTGATAAGTTGGGGAGGAAAAGTGCATTTATTGGTTTGTTAAAGTTGTAAAATAGATAATTTTGTTGCTTCTATGAACTATTTGAATTATTCTAAGTATAGAAAAAATTTTGAGAATGAGGGCATAAAATGAGAACTAGAGTGAGCGTTTTGAAAAAAGTATTTTTGGTAGAGTGCATTGTAGTGTTTCTTTTACTGTTGTCAAAAGGAATACTTTTGATTGAAAAAACAGAAGTGATGACCTTTATAGAAAAAGTGCAATTTGTTTCAGAACAAAGTATCTGGTATTGCTTTGGAGCATTAAGAAAGGGTGCTAAATTCTTTGGAAGGTTTTGGACAATTATTTTGGGCGGGATTTTTAGTAGCTTTTTAACCACGCTGATTATTTATTTCATTGAATATCTGGATGTTAAACAGGAAAATATGGAAGATTTTTGTGTAGAAGTACAGCGGTTAACAAAAGTTATAAATGAAATGCCTTATCCTGAATTTGGCTATGATGATGAGCTTTTAAAGGAGATTATAAAAGAATTCCATAACATAAAGAATTGTGAAAAGCAGGGAAGGAATGCAATAGTATCAAGTAAGATTATTCAGGATTTTTTAAAAGATGAAAATGAGTACGAAGATGAACTTGATGCAGTAAAACAAATTTATCATGTTGCATCAGAAAAATTTGATGATTGGCTTATGACAGCGATTAGTGTTGGTGATCATTCGCATGTAGATCAATTAGAAACCCTGTATGGAAGGCTGCATTTTTTGACAAAAAAAGGAAATGAATATAAAAAGTTAAGGTTTTACTCAAACCTGCTAGTTCCGCTTAGAGAAACTAGCAGAACCATAAATGAAATTATACAAAGTGTAGTTTGTTGGCATAAGGAAGATGGTTTTGAATGGTTTATTATTAGTGCAGCTGGATTAGATAAATTAAAAGGGACTCTATTTGAGCAAGAGGTTCATGAGGAGAATGGAGAAGAGATAACTTCTTGTTACAATAAATTAGTATATAAGTTGATAAAAGAAACAAACAAAATTTTGAGTGAATTATATAAAACGGAATTTGAAGAACCACAGAAACCATACATACGCATTATAACAAAAGACATAGCAAGCAAATATTGAGACATTTTTTAATTATAGGGGTTATCCAGATATTACCGAAAGGCAGCCATTTTTAAATTATTTTTGTTTCAAACGGTGACAGTCTGGATTGGAAGGAACAGGGAGCGGAGGCGGAAATTAGGCAGGTGTTGGAGCATAAGCACCTGGGCAATGGTTCCATCATTCTGTTCCACAATGATGCGAAATACACCCCTAAGGTATTGGACACGATTCTCAAGGGAATCAAGGAAAAGGGGTTTGAGATTGTGCCGATTTCCCAGCTGATTCATCGAGAGAATTTCGAGATGGATCATGAGGGACGGCAGATTTTGAAAGGTAAGGAGGCATAAAAAACGGTCTGCATACAATACTTTTGCTGGGAGTGGTTGTATGTAGGCGCGTTTCTATCCCTTGCTCTGTTGGCGCAGAGTGGGGGTTTTTATTGCTTTTTTGCAGATTGAGACAAAGTGAGACTACAGAAGTGATATATAGAAGGAGAGACAAAGGGCAGCAGACTGAAAACGCCCCCTTCTGCAGGAGGGCAAAGCTATCCGAAGGGAAAACCTATGGTTCTGCGCGTGAAAACCATAGGTTATCGGATGCGAAACCTAATGTAAATGATAATGGTAATGAGAATGTAAATGTAAATGAAAAGGGTAATGTGAATGGAAAGGAAAATGGCACTGCTTTGCAGGGCAGACAACCCCACACCTTTCATCCCCTTTTTCGGAGAAAGTCAGGAAATATAACAGGCGGAGAATGTGAGTGGATATTGCCGCCGGGGGCTTCGGAACGAAAAGGAGTGAAGGGAAGTTGTCTTTGCAGCGTTTCTGCAAGCTGAGATATTTCGGGAAAATCAGGGCAGCAAGGCGCGATGGTGCTATGGTATTTCAAAAGCGGCGTTGTTAAAGTATTGTGTCATAGAAACTCCTTTCCGAAAGATGAGGTATCCGATGGAATTATTGTATCAAAAAAGAGAAAAACCACAACATTTAGTTTTTGTATTTTTGTACAAACTAAATGTTGCGGTTTTGATTCAGATGAAATCATCCGACGCATTTCTTACAGGGGGTCAGCCCTCTTGCGAGCGCCTTCTCCAGCGTAGATGCAATATAGGTGCCGCCATTGCAAGAGCCGCTATAGTGGTACCGTTTCCCTGTGGGGGTAACATAGACGGTAGTGGATTTTTTCGATACCGTCTGCGTGTTTTTATTCTGTGCAGCAAGGCGTTCTTGTTCCGCCTTTTGTGCTGCCCTCTGCGCGGCAAGGCGTTCTTCCTCTGCCTTTCTGGCTGCCTGCTGTTTCTGCAGTTCAGCGGCATAAGCGGCGGCATCCGCATTATCGGTAAAGATGGAAACCAACTGATTATAGCTGTCCCAATACACCTTGCAGTCCAGACTTTCCGCAACAAAGCGGACAGGCACCATCGTACGCCCGTTTACGGCAACGGCAGGCGTATCCAGACTGTGGCTGACACCGTTGATGAAGGCGTTTTTTTCGTTCAGATAGAGGGTAATGGTTTTATCCTCCTTCTGCGCGGTGATGCCTCTGGTGTAGCTGTTCCATTCGACAGCGGCACCAAGTCCTTCAAAAATAGAGCGCATAGGAACCATGGTACGCCCATTGATTACTGTTGGGGAAACATCCATTTGCAGGGGCTTGCGGTCAATATTAACATCGGCGGCAAAGGCAGTCAACGGTGTGAAGGTACAGAGCGCTGCCAGAAACAGGGCAATCCATTTTTTTGATTTTTTCATGTGTAACACCTCTTTTTGTGATAAAACGAATCTATATAGCCTTATTATATCACAAAAGATGACAATTTAACAGAGAAAGTCGATTTATTTCGGCAGTCTCTGCCGCACAACCTCATACAGCAGTACCCCTGCGGCGACAGAAGCATTCAGGCTTTCTGCCTGACCCGGCATGGGGATTTTCACCCACGCATCGCAGAGTGCGGCGGCATCCTCGCTGAGACCGCGTGCCTCGTTGCCAATGAGAAAGGCACAGGCATCCTGTAAGGGCAGGGCATAGGGATAGCGATCGCCCTTCAGATGTGCGGCGTAAAGCGGAATCTGCTTTGCCTGCATTTTTTCCGAAAGGGCATGCAGGTCGATGTTTTGGAAGACAGGCACATGGAACAGACTGCCCATGGTGGCGCGCAGCACCTTCGGGTTATAAAGATCAACACTGCCCTTGCTGAGAAAAACGGCATCTGCACCGCAGGCATCTGCCGTGCGAATAACCGTCCCCAGATTGCCGGGGTCATTCAGCTCCTCTGCCAGAAGGAGAAAGGGCGTTTTTTTCGCAAGCACCGCATCTGCGTCCCAATCCAGCTTTTTGCAGACCGCCAGAATTCCCTGTGGATTTTCCGTATCGCAGACGGCGGCAAAGAGCGCATCTGTCAGACAAAGTACCTCTGCCTTTTCTTCGTAGAGGGAAAGGTCGTTTTCTGCGGCAAAGGCATCGCTGACCGCATACGCAAGCACCTCCCAATTCTTCGGGATTTCGCGGATAAAGCGCAGTCCTTCCGCAATGAAAAGCCCCTCCTTATCGCGATTTTTCTTTATTTTTAAGCCGTTCAGCCGCTTAATCCATTTGTTGTCGCGGCTTTCGATTCGTTTCATGGTATCACCTCGCTTTCTATGATAAAGGAGAAGCCACTGCTTTGCAAGAAAAAGGATGCAAGCGACGGGAAAATATGGTACAATCAGGGCAAAGAGAGCAGAAAAAGGAGGTTTTTACCTATGACACCACAGGAAAAAAGAAAAGAGCTTTTGAGCGCAACCCTGTTGAAAAAGCTGGAACGCCGCCATTTTGAAGCATACTACTGTCCTACAGCGACAGAAGCCATCGAAAAGGTGCTGTCCCTCATGCCGGAAGGCAGCAGCATCACATGGGGCGGCTCCATGACCATTCGCGATATGGGGCTGACAAAGGCGGTAAAGGAAGGCAATTATAACGTCATTGACAGAGATACCGCGGCGAATCCTGCAGAAATGCGCGAAATGATGCGTCAGGGACTCTTGTGCGATTACTATTTGACCAGCACCAATGCCATTTCCGAGGATGGCGTTTTGGTAAATATAGATGGGACAGGCAACCGTGTTGCGTCCATCTGCTTCGGGCCGAACAATGTGATTGTTCTGGCGAGCCTGAGCAAGGTGGCACAGGATGTGGATGCGGCAATCAAGCGCGTGAGAGGGTACGTTGCACCTGTCAACAGCATGCGTTTCATGGGGAAAACCCCCTGCGCGGTGGACGGCACCTGCCATAACTGCGTTTCCGAGGAATGTATCTGCAATCAGATTCTGGTGACAAGAGTCTGTCGTCCGGCAGGCAGAATTAAGGTGATTCTGATTGGCGAGGAATATGGATATTAAGATTTAAGTTGAAAACGGGTTTTTGTTTCCCTCCCTGCAGTTGCAGGGAGGTTTTTTCAGAAAGAGGGTTGCAAATGAACAAGCAAAAGCATATCAGTATTCGTATAGACGAAGAAGTATTAAAAAAATTTCATTATGTTTCCAGACACAACGGACGTTCCGCCAGCGGGCAGATTTTATACCTCATCAATCAATGTATTCGCGAATTTGAGAAGGAGCAGGGCGAAATCGAATTGGAACGCCCGAACCCTTGATTTTTCTCCCCAATCTGCTACAATAATGAGGTTAGGAGAGTACGATTTACGAAGGAGAAAAAATAATGGAAGAAATGGTTTTTCAGATTGGGCCCATTCGTCCGCCCAGTGAGGCAAACAGCCTGCTTTTGCGCGTGACGGTGAACTGCCCTTGGAATAGATGCAAATTTTGTATGCTGTATAAAAAATACGATTTTCATACCCGTTCCGTTGCGGAGGTGAAGCAGGATATCGACACCATGGCGGAACTGCGTGACCGTATTTTGCAGTATAAAACGGCGAACGGCTGGGATATACAGGCGATTAACAACGAATATCAGACCCTGACAACGGACGATCAGCGTTGGTGCTATCAGATGGTGTTCCGCTGGATGACGGAGGGAGACTGCAATTCCATCTTTTTGCAGGATGCGAATACGATGTGTCTGCGTGCGGATTGGCTTGCGGAAATTATCCGTTATGTGCGCGTGAAGCTGCCCGAAATCAAGCGGATTACCTCCTATGGCAGAGCAAACACGCTTGCGAAAATTACCCCGGAGGATTATAAAATGCTCAAGGAGGCAGGCTTAGACCGTATCCATTCCGGTTACGAATCGGGTTCCGATAAGGTGCTTGCGCTGATTGAAAAGGGCTGCACGCAGGAGGAACAGATTATCGGCGGCAGAAAGGTGAGAGAGGCAGGGATTGAGCTTTCTATCTACTTTATGCCCGGTGTCGGCGGCAGAGAGCTTTCCGATGACAACGCCATTGAAACGGCGAAGGTTATCAATGCGGTGAATCCGAATTTCGTCCGCCTGCGTACCTTTGTGCTGCGTACCGGCTCTCTGATGGAAGAGGTGCGCGATGCCGGCGGCTGGACGGAGGATACCGATATGAATAAGCTTTTGGAAATTCGCAAGCTCTTAGCGCATATCGACCCGACAAAGGCAAACGGCAGAATCACAAGCGACCACATCATTAACCTTTTACAGGAGGTCAACGGGGATATGGATACCGACCTGCCCTGGATGCTGGAATATATTGATTCCTTCCTTGCCCTGCCCAAGCTGGAGCAGAGAAAATATCAGATGGCGCGCCGCATGGGCTTCCCTCTGGACTGGAAGCAGCTTTGGCGGATGCGCGAGAGTGACCGGAAAATCGTTGAGGATTTGGCGAAAAATATCGTAGATGAAAAGGATTGGGAAAAGAAACTCCATACCTACATGGATCATTATATTTAAGGAGGTGCCGCAATGGCAAGAGAAACAGTTTTTACGGCAATTATCCCTGCAATTTTAATCTTCTTTCTGGTTTTCTTTAACATCAGAAAAATGCAGAAGCAGGCGAAGATTATGAAAATGGAGCATGAGGGCAAATGCGGCGGAGGCTGTGCAGGCTGCGCCCACAGCAAAAGCTGTCATTCCGAGAAGAAAGAATTATAAGGAAAAAAGAATCACCTCAAACTGATTTTTCTGTCAGCTTGAGGTGTTTTTTTATGCTTCTCCCTTTGTTTTGCTTTCGTGCTCGTTGCGGTAGCGCGTCATTAAGCCGTGGAACAGCTCTTCTGCCGTCGGGGGCGTAAAGCTGATGGCATTTGCGCCTGCCGCTACGGTTTCGCGGATGCTTTCCTTCGAGGGGCCGCCTGTTGCAATGATGGGCAGGTCGGGGTAGCGTTCGCGCAGAATCCGCACTACCTCCGGCGTGCGTGCCGCGGCAGATACATTGAAAATTGTCGCACCTGCTTCCAAGCGGGCATCGATGTCCGTATTTTCATCCAGAACAGTTACAACAATGGGAATATCAATGATATCTGCAATTTGTGCGATGACATCGTTCGTTGTCGGCGCATTCACCACAACTGCCATTGCCCCGAAGGCTTCGGCATCCTTTGCAAGCATGACAACGCGCGCACCTGTGGTTGTGCCGCCGCCTACGCCGCAGAAAACGGGCAGGCTGGAGGTGGAAACAATCGCATCTGCAATAATCTGCTGGGGCGTAAAGGGATACACCGCAAGCACAGCATCTGCGTTGCAGTTGCGAATGATGGCAATATCAGTAGAAAAAATCAAGGACTTGATGCGTCGCCCCATAATCACAATCCCGCTGGCGGCATAAATTTCATCCGGCATGGTTACGATATGGTGGCTTCTCAGCTTTGTCTTGACGTGGGGAATCTTTTTTTCACGGTCGAGCTTGATATGGTTCATTGGGGCACTTCCTTTCTGCATTTTATTTTTCCTAGCGTTCTTCTATATTATACGGCAGAGAAAATACACTTGTCAATAAATATGGAAGGAACTGGAAGGGTGCCGCTGTACTTGACAGCAGGACGCTTTTTCATTAAACTAGAAAAAAGAATCAGAAGATAATATGTATTTTGAAATTTTTAAAGGAGGATGACCTTGGAGACTTATATAGGTCTGATACTTTCCGGTTTGCTCAACATCATTTCGTTGGTGCTGATTGGGAGGTATCGCGTACAGAAAAAAGAAAAAGATGTGACGGAGGAGGAAATCCGTCAGATGGTGGACGCAGGCGGCAACAGCGGTACGATTGATGAAAACGTGAAGGAGATGCTTAACAATATCTTTGAGCTGAGCAACAGCTCCGCAGGGGAGATTGCCACCCATAGAACCGATATTGTTGCTGTTCCCGTGGATGCAACTCTGGAGGAAATCAAAAATGTCACGGCGGAGGAAAAATATTCCCGTATCGTGGTGTATGATGATAATATCGATAATATTGTCGGGGTGTACCATGTGAAGGATATGGTGAAATATATCCTTGCGGACGTAACCCGTGTGGAGGAGGGGCATTTCCATCTGAAGGAAATCCTTATGAAGCCCTATTTTATTCCATTTTCCAAAAAGGTGGACGAGTTGCTTGCGGAAATGAAGGTGAAGAAGGTACACATGGCAATCGTCATTGATGAATACGGCGGCACGGCAGGCATTGTCACCATGGAGGATATCATGGAGGAAATCTTCGGGAATATCTTCGATGAATATGACGAGGAAGAGGAAGAGGACATCACCGAGGTTTCGGAGGGTGTTTACCGCATTGACGGCTCGACCGATTTGCAGGACGTAGAGGAACAGCTTGGGATTACCTTCGAGGAAAATGAGGATTACGATACCCTTGGCGGCTATCTTATCGGGCAGCTGGGGCATATCCCTGAGGAGGGTGAAACGATAGAAATGAAGCTTTGCGGCTGGCTCTTTAGCGTAGAGCTGTTTGAGGAGAAGCGAATCCTCAAGGTTCTGGCAACAAAGCTGCCGGAGGAGGAAAAGGAAGAAGCCGAATCAGAAGAAAAGGCTGACGAGGAATAAAAAAACGGACACGATTGATTTTTTTCGGTCGTGTCTTTTTTTGCGCCTGCACAGAATCTGCACAGAAGATTTTGTCCGTCCATACCTTAAAGTAGAACATAAAAAGCAGAACGCAAGGAAAGGATGAATTTCTGATGCCCAACAATAACCGGTATGAAATAAGTGAAGCTTTACAAATGCTCCTGCCTCTGACCAAGGAAGAAGCCATGCAGGAAACGCTGACGCAGGAGGAGAGCGCCGCACGCCGCTTTCCGATTCTGCCGAGCAATGCAAATGTGACGGTGATTCCCATTATTCCGGGGATTACGCTTTTCGGCTACATCCGCTTTCTGAATGCAAGCCCTGTTGAAACACGCGTGGATATCTACGCCAACGGGCGGAGGGTGGCTGCGGATTTGCGCTATCAGCATTTTACGGAATATATGAAGCTGTTTCCGGGGTGGTATCGCATTGCGATTTACCGCGCAGGAACCACCACAAACCCTCTGACCGTTCTGCGCTTGCAGGTGCAGTCCGGCGGCATTTATACCGTTGCGGTGACAGGTCTGGCAGATGCGATTTCTACCCTGACCATAGAGGATAGCCACCGTTACCTCAGCCCCAATCGGGCATATATCCGCTTTGTGCAGCTTTCACCGACTGCCCCTGCTATGGATGTTTACTGGGATGACCGCATGGTGCTTTCCGATTTGCGCTATGAGGAAATCAGCCGCTACCTCACCACGGCTCCCGGCAGTCATAATCTCAAGCTGCGCGAGACTGACACAGGCAAAATCCTTGTGGAGCATCCCAAAGTGAACCTCAAGGGCGGCAAAGCGTATACGGTTTATGTGGTTGGCAGCCGTGCGGACAGGGCAGGTCTACAGGTGCTGATTCCCCTTGAGGGTGTGACCTATCTGGACTTCGGGAAGTGAGAAATTTATGGATTTTTTCTGAAAAAACCTGTACGAATGGATTATCCTTTGTTATACTATTGTCAATACCTATCGTGAAAAATCACGATAAATTTCAGTATAACCGAATAAAGGAGAATCATCATGTTAAAAGGGAAAACTGTTGTTCTGGGTGTAACAGGCAGCATCGCTGCGTATAAAATGGCAAATGTGGCAAGCATGCTCGTGAAGCTGCATGCGGATGTGCATGTGATCATGACGGAAAATGCCTGCCGGTTTATTACGCCTGTTACCTTTGAAACACTGACCGGCAATAAATGTATGGTAGATACCTTCGACCGCAATTTCCAGTTCCATGTGGCGCATATTTCCATCGCGAAAAAGGCGGATGTGCTTCTGGTTGCGCCTGCTTCCGCAAATGTGATTGGCAAGCTGGCAAATGGCATTGCGGATGATATGCTGACGACAACGGCTATGGCCTGCACCTGTCAAAAAATCGTTGCGCCTGCTATGAATACCAATATGTATCATAACCCCATTTTGCAGGATAATCTGAAAAAGCTGGAGGGCTATGGCTTTACGGTGATTGCGCCCGAAAAGGGACTGCTTGCCTGTCGGGATATCGGGGATGGAAAAATGCCCTCCGAGGACGTTCTGGTGGGGCATATCCTGCGTGAAATCGCGCATGAAAAAGACCTTGCCGGCATGAAGGTGATTGTCACCGCAGGACCGACACAGGAAAGCGTAGACCCTGTACGTTATATTACAAACCACTCCACAGGAAAAATGGGCTATGAGCTGGCGAAGGCGGCAATGCTGCGCGGCGCAGAGGTAACCCTTGTCAGCGGTGTGACAAATCTGGAGCCCCCTATGTTTGTGGATTATGTGCAGGTAAAGAGCGCAGGGGATATGTTTGAGGCAATGAAGTCTCGTTTCCTTGATAATGATATCATCATCAAGGCGGCGGCGGTTGCGGATTATAAGCCCAAAAGCTACAGTGATGAAAAAACAAAGAAAAAGGACGGCGAAATGTCCATCGAACTGGACAGAACACAGGATATTCTGAAATATCTGGGCGAGCATCGCAGAGAAGGTCAGTTCTACTGCGGCTTCTCCATGGAAACCCAAAATATGCTGGAAAATTCCCGCGTGAAGCTGGATAAGAAGAATATTGATATGGTGGTTGCCAATAACCTTAAGATTGCAGGCAGTGGTTTCGGCACGGATACGAATGTGGTAACGATGATTTCCAAGGAGGAGGAAATTCAGCTGGAGCTTCTGAGCAAGGCTGAGGTTGCACATAAGATTCTGGATGAAATTTTGAAATTGAAGGCAATAAAGGGCTGAAAACAGAATGGCTGAAAGTAGAATGGCTCTGTCGCATGGAAGGTCTGCGGCAGGGCTTTTCTGGCGAAATAGACAGATTGCATAAAAAAGAGACTGAATTTTTGTATGCGATAACGTCTGTTTTATTCGTAAAAACGGTCAAAACGGATTGACAAAGACAAATGCAAATGATACAGTAACAGTAGAAATGCGTCATAACGCACGCATTTGCGCCATTGACCTTCGATGGCGGTTGGTTCGAACCAAGGAGGAAGCACATGGATGCGATGAGCAGCAGAATCTCGGAAAATCTGAGACAGATTCGGAAGGAAAAGAAGCTTAGCCTTGACAGCATGGCAGAGCAGACGGGAGTCAGCAAAAGCATGCTGGGGCAGATAGAAAGAGGGGAATCCAGCCCCACGGTGGCAACGCTCTGGAAGATTGCGACCGGGCTGCATATTTCCTTTACCGCCCTTTTGGAGGGCAGGCAGACAGAAACCCAACTCATCCGAAGGGGCGAGGTTTCCCCGCTTTTGAGCGATGAGGGGCGGTTTCGGCTGTTTCCCTTTTTCCCCTACGATGCAGAAAGAAGATTCGAAATGCTCAGCATTGAGCTGGAGCCGGGCACTCGCTCGGAATCTGTTCCTCATGAGGATGGAACAGAAGAATTTGTACTTGTTTTTGAAGGCGCACTGCGGCTGACCGTGGATGGTGTGGAATATGTGGTAGAGGCGGGCGAAGGGATTCGCTATCTTGCCAATAAGCCCCATATTTATGAATGTCCCGGCACGCAGAAGACAAAAATCTGTATGGTCATTTATTATGACAAATAAAAAGTAACCGTTATAACGGATTTTTTGCGCCGAAGCGAAGAAAGGGCTAGGTGAATCAGATGAGCATTACACCCAGAATTGAGAAAATCCGTCAGAACTATATCAATACCAAGCCGTCCATTTCCTATGAACGCGCAAGAATCTGGACAGAATCCTTCAAAAGAACGGAAGGCATGCCTGCGCAGATTCGTACCGCACAGGCGTTTTATGATACCTGTAATGAGCTTTGCGTCAATATTTTTGAGGGCGAGCTGATTGTCGGCGCAAGCGGCGAATATCGCAAATGCGGTATTCTGACACCCGAATTTGCGTGGAAATGGGTCGATGATGAAATGGATAACTTTCCGAGCCGTCCGCAGGACCCCTATGAAATGACGGACGAGCAGAGAGCCTATATCAGAGAAAATATCTTCCCTTACTGGAAGGGCAAATCCGTTGAGGATGCTTTTCTGGCGCGCACCTCCGAGGAAACAAAGAAAATCGGCGTAGATACGGGCTTTGTGGATACCGACTCCAAATGGCGCAACGGCATCGGTGAAATGTCCCCCGACTATGTGGATCAGCTGTTCCCCAAGGGCTTCGGCGGCATTAAAAAAGAAGCGGAGAGCTACATGGCAGAGCTGAACGAAGCCATCCCCGAAGAAAAGGATAAGCTGACTTTCTATCGCTCCATCGTTCTGGTTTGCGATGGTATCGTCCGTCTGGCAAACAGATATGCCGAAAAGGCAAGAGAAATGGCGGCAGAGGAAAAGGACGAAGCGAGAAAGGCGGAGCTTCTGGAAATTGCGGCAGTCTGTGAAGCCGTTCCCGAAAATCCCCCGAAATCCTTCCGCGAGGCAATCCAGTTCACATGGTTCGTCCAGCTGGGCGGCATTATCTCCGAAAACCCTCTGGCATTGAACCCCGGACGCTTCGACCAGTATATCTATCCTTATTATAAAGCAGATTTGGATGCAGGCAAAATTGATTATGATACCGCACTGGAGTTGGTAGAGTGCCTGTGGCTGAAATACAGCGAATGGGCTTGGACGATTTCCGCAAACACGGCGGACTTCTTCGCAGGCTATACGAACTTTGAAAATCTGACCGTCGGCGGCACCACAAAGGACGGCAGGGACGGCACAAATGATATTTCCTATATGGCAATTCAGGCAACGAAGGAAACGAAATGCCATCAGCCGACCCTGAGCTGCCGTATCCATGCGGATTGTCCTCCCGCATTCATGGAGGCGGTGACAGACCTTGTTTCCACAGGCAGTGGTTTCCCTGCCATCCATAGCGACAGAACAGGCTACGAAATGCTCCGCAATCTGGGCTATGAGCCTGAGGACGCAAGAGATTGGAATAACTGCGGCTGCGTGGTGCCTCATTCCAGAAAGACCTTTGAATGGACCTCCTCCTGCAATATCAGCTTTGCGGCGGCGCTGGAGTTTGCACTGAATGAAGGCAAGAGCCGCCTGACAGGTGAGCAGGTTGCCCTGCCCGAAAAAGACCCGAAAACCTTTACCTCCTATGAGGAAATCGAGGCTGCACTGTTCAGACAGTTCTCCTATATGGTAAAGCATGGCGTAATCAGCCTGCTGACTGCACAGAAAATCCATAAGGAACAGGCACCCCGTCCGTTCCTGTCCGCCTGCAATGAATATTGCGTGAAAAATGGCAAGGATCTGGTGGACGGCGGCGCAAAGTACAACATCGGGCCCGTATTCACAGGTGTTGGGCTTTCCGTTACGGCAAACTCTCTGGCGGTTATCAAAAAGCTGGTATTTGAAGAAAAGAGCGTAACGCTTTCCGAATTGATTGATGCACTGAACAACAACTGGGAGGGCTATGATGCCCTGCGTGCAAAGGCGCAGGCAGTGCCGAAATATGGCAATGATGATGATTATGTAGACAGCATTGCGAAGAAGCTGGCAGATTATTTCTATCATGATGTTACCGCATATAAGGATATCTACGGGCATCATTTCGTAACGGCGTTCATGGGTATTTCCAACTACCTGCCGACCGGTAAGGTGCTTGGTGCAACCCCCGACGGCAGAAGGGCGAAGGACCCCATCAACGAGGGCGTTTCCCCTTATACCGGCACAGATACCTCTACCTGCCTTGCGGCACTGCGTTCCTCCGCAAAGCTGAATCACGATATTCACAGCGGCGGCACACTGCTGAACCTGCGTCTGAATCATGATTTGGTTGCAACAAAGAGAGGGCGCGCAAACCTCGGCGCAATGCTCCAGTCCTATTTCGCGCTGGGCGCATTCCATGTACAGTTCAACACCATTTCCAACGAGGTGCTGAAGGATGCACAGGCACACCCCGAAAATTACAGAGACCTGCTGGTTCGTGTAGCAGGTTACAGTACGCAGTTTGTCAATCTGTCGAAATCCATGCAGGATTCCATCATGGCAAGAAATGCACACGAGGAATTTTAAGACAGAAAAATTGCCGCAGATGCAAAGCGTCTGCGGCTGTCGATGAAAAAGAAAGAAAGGGAATGGCTATGAAGGGTTATCTGATGCAGATGCAGCCGTTTTCCGTCAATGACGGGGATGGGATTCGTACCACGATTTTTCTGGCAGGCTGTCCGCTGCACTGCAAATGGTGCGCGAATCCGGAGGGACTGAGGCAGCACCCTGTTGTCGGCTTTTATGCAAGGCTGTGCATCGGCTGCGGCGCATGTGCGGCGGTCTGTCCCAAGGGAATCGGCATTGACCTGAATGCAGAACGGGAAGAATGCGTCAGCTGCGGCGCATGTGTGGCGGCTTGTCCCAAGGGGGCAAGAAAAGCACTTGTTTCTCTGGCGGATGCGGATGAAATCATTGCGGAAGCGGCAAAGCATCAGCTTTTTTACCGCAATTCCGGCGGCGGCATTACCTTTTCCGGCGGCGAAGCAACGGCGCAGCCTGAGCTTCTGGAGTATCTTTCCTCCCGTCTGTATGATATGGGCTTCAGTCTGGATATAGAATCCTGCGGCTATTTTGAATTTGAAAGGGTACGCAGCTCTCTGGAACGGATGGATTTGATTTTTATGGATTTGAAGCACATGGATTCTGCCCTGCATGAAAAATTTACGGGCGTTCCCAATGAACGGATTCTGGAAAATATCAAGCAGCTGGCGGAGCTTTCGGCAAGAGTGGTCATTCGGATTCCGACGATTGAGGGCGTGAATGCGGATGAGGAAAATATCCGTAAAAGCGGCGAATTTGTGAAGAAATATCTGCCGCATGCCGAAATGGAGCTTCTGCCGTATCATAAATTTGGCTTTGGGAAATATGAGGCACTGGGGATGGACTTGCCCGATGCCGCATTTGGAACTCCTACAAAAGAAAAAATGGAGCATCTGAAGGGGATTTTGCGGGAAATCGGCATTTCTCTTGCGGACTTCAAATAAACAAAAGAAACAGACATCCTGTCACAGGTGGGCGCACCTTCCTGACGGGATGTCTGTTTTTATCTGTTTTTGCCTTATATATTATAGTATTCGTATTTCTTGACGAAGCAGAAGCCTGTTGTTCCCGGACCGGTGTGAGTGGAGATAGTCGCGCCAATCTGGAAGGGAGGCAGGAATTCCATGCCGGGAACCGTTTCCTGCAGCAGAGTGTAAAAGCTGTCCATATCGTCCCAAATGGTATTTGTGCCGGGCATTGCGATATAATGTGCGGGATTTTCGCCGGTTTCCTTGAAATGCTTTGCGGTGATGGATGCAATCTGTGTAAGTCCTTTTTTTCTGGCACGGCAGATACCGCCTGCGCTGATTTCGCCGCCCTTTAAAATGATGATGGGCTTGATTTTCAGAAGTCCTGCGGAAATGGTAGCAACCTTGCCGATGCGTCCGCCAATCTCAAGATAGCTTAAATCCCCGACCATGAAATGAATACGGGCATCCTCTCTTGCTTTTTCCGCGTATGTAATCACCTCATTCAGAGATTTTCCGTCCTTCTGCATCCGCGCCATTTCCATCAGCAGCAGGGCCTGCGCGCCTGTTGCCACCCAGGAATTGATGACGTGAATCTGCGCATGAGGGAATTCCTCCTCCAGCATGGATTTTGCCGTTACCGCAGATTCCAGAGAGGCGGTCAGCGTGCGCGTCATGGTGATGCAGATGATGTCCTTGCCTGCTTCGAGGGCAGGACGGAAGGCATCCATATAATCCTGAATGGAGGGCAGGGAGGTTTTGGGGTAGCCCTTTTCTTCTGTCATATAGCGGAAATATTCCTCTAAAGAGATTTCTTGAATTTCCTTATAATAAGTTTCATGGTCAATCGAAATATAAAAGGGAATCAGCCCGATTCCTAATTCCTTTGCCTTTGCAAAGCCGATATCACAGGCACCATCGCTGAAAATTTGATACTCTGCCATACTATTCTCTCCTTACCTTCAGACATTCAAATGATTCTGCGGAAATGGTCTTCCGCGGTGGTTTTGCTATACTATAACAAATCGGAACGGAAATTTCAACATCAGAAACACATTATGTAGTATAAAAAACCACAAAATATTGTTTGTGCATGAAAACACTGCACCTCTGCTGCTTTTTTGCAGAAAAAATGACAGGATTTTCTGTATGGGAATTTAACGGGAGAGAACGGAAAGAACTCCTTGCCAAACAAGAAAAAATACGATAGACTTAAATAACGGAAAGTATTTTCCGAAAAAAAGAAAAGGAGGTGAAAACATGAAACGAGTATTAGAGCTGATTATGAGCTTGATTGCAACAGCGGCGACCTATGCGTTAATGCATGTAGTGCTTTTTATGGACTTATTCAAATTTCAGCATAAATTGCCGGTATATGTACCTACGGTGATAGCGGTAATTGTCGGACTTATATTTTATTTTCTATTTGCTACGCCATTGGCAGGTCTGCTCCTGAAACGGCTGAACCAGACAGAGGAACGTCTTTCCAAAATGAATTTGAAGGAGCTTTCTCTTTCCATTATCGGCTGTATTGTCGGGCTGGTTCTAGCGAACCTCATCGGCATGGCATTCAATGGCTTTGGCGCACTGGGCACGTTTATCGTGGTGCTGTTGAACATCCTGTTCGGGATTCTGGGGATTCGCGTTGCCAGAAGAAAGAAGGATGATGTGAACGTGCGCACGCTGAAGGAGGTGCTGATGACAACCCCTCCCAGCACGGCGGAGGATTCCATTTACGGCAGACCGAAAATTCTGGATACCAGTGTTATCATTGACGGAAGAATTTTGGATTTGCTGCAAACAGGCTTTATCGAAGGGAAAATCATCATCCCTGATTTTGTTCTGGAGGAGCTGCGCCATATTGCGGATTCTGCGGACAGCCTGAAGCGTCAAAGAGGGCGCAGAGGTCTGGATATTCTGAACGAAATTCAGAAGCAGCTGGCAGTCCCTGTAGAAATTCAGAGCTTTCATCCCGGTCAGCAGATGGAGGTGGATTCTATGCTGCTGAAAATGGCGGACAGCATGGATGCCTTTGTGGTGACGAATGACTTTAACCTGAATAAGGTTGCGGAATTTCAAGGAGTGCGTGTGCTGAATATCAATGAGCTTTCCAACGCGGTGAAGCCTGTGGTTTTGCCGGGAGAGGAAATGGTAGTTACCATCATCAAGGCCGGCAAGGAAGCAGGACAGGGCGTTGCGTATCTGAATGACGGCACGATGATTGTGGTAGACGGCGGCAGTAAGCACATCGGTGAGACGATTACGGTGATTGTAACGAGCGTATTGCAGACAGCGGCAGGTCGTATGATTTTTACAAAAATGATTGCTGCGGCATAAATAAAGAGAGCAAAAGTGCGAAATCAGCCTGTTTGATTTCGCATTTTTGCTGAATCGGGAGGAAAAAAGATGAGCATCAGTACGGCTGTGATTGTGGCGGCAGGAAAGGGCAAGCGCATGGGAACGGAAATCAGCAAGCAGTTTCTGCCCCTTTGCGGAAAGGAAATTCTTGCACATACGGTTGAAAAATTTGAAAAAGCAGCGTGTATTCGGGATATCATTCTGGTGACAGGAGGAGATGCCCTGCAGGATGTGCGGCAGATGGCACAGGAATACGGCTGGAAGAAAATCATTTCCGTAACGGAGGGGGGAAGGGAACGGCAGGATTCTGTGTTCCTTGGCTTGCAGCAGGTGCCGCAGGATACGGAAATTGTGCTGATTCATGACGGGGTGCGTCCGTTTGTGACGGAGGAAATTCTGGAACGCTCCATTGCGGCGGCAAAGGAGACAGGCGGCTGCGTGGCAGGCGTGCCTGCGAAGGATACGATTAAGGTATGCGATGCGGAGGGCTTTGCGATTGCCACGCCGGACAGAAGCACCCTCCGGCAGATACAGACTCCGCAGACCTTCCGCAGAAAGGAAATCCTTGCGGCATACGAAAAAGCGAAGGCGGACGGCTTTCTGGGAACGGATGATGCCTCTGTTGCGGAGCACAGCGGCTTTCCTGTGCGGGTTATCATGGGCAGCTACCGCAACATCAAAATCACGACAAAAGAGGATTTGTTGATTGGCGCGGCATTTTTGAAGGAGGAGACCGAATGAAAACAGTGACGATTTATACGGACGGCGCATGTTCGGGCAACCCCGGCCCCGGTGGCTATGGCGTTGTGCTGCTGTATGGCAGTGCGAAAAAGGAGCTTTCCGCAGGCTATCGTCTGACAACGAACAATCGCATGGAGGTGCTTGCGGTTATCAAAGGACTGGAAGCATTGAAGGAGCCTTGCAGGGTGAACCTCTACAGCGACTCGAAGTATGTGGTGGATGCGATAGAAAAGGGCTGGGTTGTGAAATGGCGGCAAAACGGCTGGATGCGGAACAAAAAGGAGAAGGCTTCGAATGTTGACCTTTGGGAGCGGCTGCTTTTGCTGCTGGAAAAGCATCAGGTGACCTTCCTTTGGGTGAAGGGGCATGCGGACAACCCCGGCAACGAAAGATGCGACGAGCTGGCGCGGATGGCCATCGGGCAGGGGGAGCTTCTGGAGGATGAAAATTACGGAAAAATGTAAGGGAATGTCGAGCGAATCCCAAGTGATTCACTGGAAATCGGATTGACACTGACGGAAATTTATGCTAATATCAAACTGTAACAAATTTTTATCTATCTCAAGTAGGAGGATTTTAAAGAATGAAAAAAGGTACAGTAAAATGGTTTAACGCAGAAAAAGGTTTTGGTTTCATCTCCGTACCTGGTGAAGACGATGTATTCGTACATTTCTCCGCAATTCAGGCTGAAGGCTACAAAACACTGGAAGAAGGCCAGGAAGTTGAATTTGAAGTAGTACAGGGTGCAAAAGGCCCTCAGGCTGCAAACGTAACACGTGCTTAATCGATTCTATTTATTTGACCTAAGTGCGAAAGCATTCAGACATATATTTGAGCTTGGTTATGCAACAAAGAGGCTCTCCGTTAGGAGAGTCTTTCTTTATGCCGAAAAGTGTATTTTTTTGGGAATTATCGGCAGATGGGGGCGTTTTTTTCTTTGGAATCGTTGCATCCGAGAAAATGGTGTGCTACAATTAAGTGTCACACAGAAGATAATGTAAAAGAAAAACTTGAAACGATTGGAGTAATTCTAAATGAGTCAGAATATTGAAAATATCAGAAACGTAGCGATTATTGCCCATGTTGACCACGGCAAAACCACATTGGTGGATCAGCTGCTCAGACAGAGCGGTATCTTCCGTTCCAACCAGGAGGTACAGGAAAGAGTCATGGACAGCGGCGACATTGAACGGGAAAGAGGGATTACCATTCTTTCCAAAAACACAGCCGTAAACTATGGTGATACCAAAATCAACATCATTGATACCCCCGGACATGCCGATTTCGGCGGCGAGGTAGAGCGTGTGCTGAAAATGGTGGACGGCGTTGTGCTGGTGGTGGATGCGTTTGAAGGCCCTATGCCCCAGACAAAATTCGTTCTGCGCAAGGCATTGGAGCTGAATCACCCTGTTGTTGTCTGCGTAAATAAGGTGGACAGACCCGAAGCACGTCCCGATGAGGTTGTGGATGAGGTGCTGGAGCTGTTTATGGAGCTGGATGCAAACGAAGACCAGCTGGATTCTCCCTTTGTGTTCGCTTCCGCAAGAGGCGGCTATGCCTCCGAGGACCCCTCTGCAAGAGAGGGCGATATGAAGCCTCTGTTTGAAGCAATCATCAACCATATTCCCGCTCCCACAGGGGATGTGCATGCACCTGCACAGGCTTTGATTTCCACGATTGACTACAGCGAATATCTGGGTCGTATCGGCATCGGTAAGATTGAAAACGGCGTACTGCGCGTCAATGACGAGGTTGTCGTTCTGAATATGCACAATGCGGAAACACAGAAAAAGGTTCGTATCACAAAGCTGTACGAATTTCAGGGCTTGCAGAGAGTAGAGGTAAAGGAAGCGAGCGTCGGCAATATTGTTGCGCTTAGCGGCATTGAAAATATTATGATCGGGGATACCATCTGTTCCCCCGAAAAGCCGGAGCCTCTGCCCTTCGTGAAGATTTCCGAACCCACACTGGCAATGAACTTCTCTGTAAACGACAGCCCCTTCGCAGGGCAGGAGGGGAAATATGTTACCTCCAGACAGATTCGTGACAGACTGTTCAAGGAGCTGAATACAGATGTCAGCCTGCGTGTAGAGGATACGGATAATCTGGATAGCGTGAAGGTTTCCGGCAGAGGGGAACTGCATCTTTCCATTCTGATCGAAACACTCCGCAGAGAGGGCTACGAATTTCAGGTGTCCAAGCCGGAGGTGCTGTTCAGAGAGATTAACGGCAAGAAATGCGAGCCTATGGAGGCGGTAACGATTGACGTTCCTGAGGAATTTGTCGGCAATGTTATCGAAAAGCTGGGCAGCAGAAAGGGCGAAATGACAAATATGTATCCTGCAAAGGGCGGCTATACCAGACTGGAATTTTCTATTCCTGCAAGAGGTCTGATTGGCTACCGCAGTGAATTTATGACAGATACCAAGGGCAATGGTATTATGAACTCCCTGTTTGACGGCTACGAACCCTATAAGGGGGATATCGTGACCCGTTCGCAGGGCTCTCTGGTTGCGTTTGAAAGCGGCGAAGCCATCACCTATGGTCTGTATAACGCGCAGGAACGTGGGGATCTGTTCATCGGCGCAGGCACAAAGGTTTACGAGGGCATGGTTGTCGGCAGAAATGCCCGTGCGGATGATATGGATATCAACGTATGTAAGAAAAAGCAGCTGACAAATACCCGTGCGAGCGGCTCCGATGATGCGCTGAAGCTGACACCGCATATCACGATGTCTCTGGAGCAGTGCATGGAATTTATCAGTGATGATGAGCTGCTGGAGGTAACCCCCCAGAATCTGCGTATGCGGAAAAAGATTCTGGATAATACCCAGCGCAGAAAGGCGAAAAACCGCGCAAACAGCTAAGAAGCGGTTCTGATTAGGATTTTTTGGAAAGAGGTGCACCATGGCGGCAAAAGCGAAGAAAAAGGGCGGCGGCTTCGTAAAACAGGCGGCAATTCTGGCAGCAGCCAGCCTGCTGGTACGTTTTTTGGGCTTTATATACCGTTGGCCCTTAACCAACATGATTGGGGACGAGGGGAATGCGATTTACAGCGGCGGCTATTATATTTATACCTTCCTGCTGATTTTATCCTCGGCGGGGCTGCCTGCGGCAATTTCTAAGCTGGTTTCCGAGAGAATCGCACTGAAGCAATACCGAAATGCGCATCGTGTCTTTCAGGCGGCATTGGTGATTTCCACCTGCTTTGGCACGTTCTTTGCGATTGTGATGGGACTTGGCGCACACCGACTGGCAGATATGATTGACATTGCGGACAGCTATTATTCCCTGCTGACGCTTTGCCCGACCTTGGTGATTGTTGCTATCATGTCCGTATTCCGCGGATATTTCCAAGGGATGCGTACCATGGTGCCGACCGCGATTTCTCAGATTGTAGAGCAGGTGTTCAACGCCTTTTTCAGTGTGTATCTGGCATGGGTGTTTATGAGCATCAATATTCCGGAAGGGATGACGAAGAACATTCCTCTGGCATCTGCCGGTGGTACGATGGGGACGGGCATTGGCGCTTTGGCAGGCCTGGTTGTGGTGGTCTTTGCCTACTGTCTGATTCGCCCGTATCTGCTTTGGAGAGCAGAGCGATGCAAGCAGCCCTACGAGGAATCGAAGCGTGAGCTGATAGGCAGAGTTTTGCAGACGGCATGGCCCATCATCGCAGGTACGGCGGTATTCAGCATTACCAACCTGATTGATATGGGGATGGTGGTAAGAATTTTGCAGCAGATTGGATTTTCCGAAGAGAATGCAAGAGCGTTGTATGGACAGCTTTCGGGGAAATATGTTACGCTGACCACATTGCCTGTTACGATTTCTACGGCGGTTGCAACAGCGGCTTTGCCAAGCATTGCCACATCGGTAAAATTGAAGGAGCGGAAGCAGGTACGCAGAAAAATGACGCTGACCTATCGCATTTCCATGATTATTTCTGTGCCTGCGGCGGTTGGTATCAGTGCGCTTGGGCCGCAGATTATCCACATGCTGTTCCCCAGTGCAAGCGACGGCGGTACACTGCTGACGGTTGGTGGCGTTTCGATTATCTTCCTTGCGCTTTGCCAGACCTCTACGGGGATTTTGCAGGGGATTGGACATATTAAGGTGCCCGTGGTCGGTGCGATTCTGGGTGCCATTACAAAGGTGATTCTGAACGTGGTTCTGATTCGGATTCCTTCTATTAACGTTCTGGGGGCAGTGCTTTCCACAACGGGCTGCTATCTGGTTGCAGGCGTTTTTGATGTAATCATGCTGAGCAGACTGACGGGAACGAAATTCGATATCATGGGCAGCTTTCTCAAGCCGATTATCGGCTCTGCTGCCATGGCGGCGGCAACACTTGGCAGCTATCATGTGTTCTATCAGCTTTTGCAGAGCAACACCATCGCGACACTGCTTGCAATCTGCATTGCGGTTGCGGTGTATGGTCTGGTGATGCTGCTCATCAAGGGTATCGTGGAGGAGGACTTGCAGACAGTACCCGGCGGCGGCAAGCTGATTCGCGTTTGCAGACGGCTGCATTTGTTATAAAAACAGAAATCCACCGAATGATTTTGCGGAAGGTTCGGTGGATTTTTCTATAAAAGGGATTTTTTTGGATACATTTTGAAAAAATATAAAATCTGTTGTTGACAGAAAGAATATCCTGTGGTAATATGTAAAAGTCGCTGAACAGAAGCGGTAAAAAATATCGAGGCGTGGCTCAGCTTGGTAGAGCGCTACATTAGGGATGTAGAGGTCGCAGGTTCAAATCCTGTCGCCTCGATTTTTATAAAAAATTCTTTCGGAAGCTTTTGAAAGAAGAAAAAAGAATTGACAGGAATATAATCCTGTGGTATCATAATTAAGCCGCTGAATAAGCGGTAGGAATATCGAGGCGTGGCTCAGCTTGGTAGAGCGCTACATTAGGGATGTAGAGGTCGCAGGTTCAAATCCTGTCGCCTCGATGGCAGTTTAAGAGACGAATATGATTCGTCTCTTTTTTCATATTCGGCAGTGATTTGAAAAAAATTGGAAAAAAGAGAGAATCGGCACGGCCTACGGAGGTGAACCGTTTATGACCGACCAGAACGAGGTACGATTGGTCAAGAGGGCGAAGCAGGGGGACATGCACGCCTTTGAGGAACTCATTTTACAGCACGAAAAGATCGTTTATAACGTGGCACTGCGCATGATGAACCACAGCGAGGATGCGAAGGATATTTCGCAGGAGGTGTTTCTGAAGGCGTATCAGAATATCGGAAATTTTGACGAGCGGTCGCAGTTTTCTACATGGATTTACCGCATTACGGCGAACACCTGCATTGATGAAATGCGAAAGCGGAAGGGCAGGCAGAGTTTTTCGCTAGAGGAAGAGCTGGAAGGCGAGGAAGGCAGCATGCAGCGGCAGGTTGCGGATGCGGGCGAAACACCGGAGGAAAGCATGCTTCGAGAGGAGCAGAAAAGCGAGATTTTACAGGCATTGGAGAGCCTTTCGCCGGAGCATAAGGTGGCGGTTATCCTGCGGGATATCAAGGGGCTTTCCTACGAGGAAATTGCGGAGATTCTGGAGCTTACGTTGGGAACGGTGAAGAGCCGTATTTCCCGTGGGCGAAATCAATTAAAGCAGGAAATTTTAAAATTACGGGAACAAGATGCACATTTTATTCGTCATAAGAGAGGAAAGGAGGGAAGGCAATGAATTGTGATAAAGTGAAAGAGCTGCTCTGGGCGTATTTGGAAAACAAAACCACGGCAGAGGAAACAGCAGAAATCGAAACGCATCTGGAAGGCTGTGCGGCTTGCAGAGAAGAGCTGGCGCAGCAGAAGGAAATCAAAAACGCTTTGGCGAGCCTTCCTGACGAGGAACTCCCTGAAGGCTATCATACAGAGCTGATGCAGAAGCTGCAGGCGGAGCGCAAGGTTGTGCCCTTCCCTGCAAAGAAGAAGCATGGCTGGAAGCAGATGAGCATGATCGCGGCGGCGGTGCTTGTGGTTGTGGTGGCAGGCGGCACGAGGGGGATGCTGGAAATGCGGCAGAACCAGAACGAGGAGATAGAGCAGATTCTGTTTGAGGATACTGCGCTGATGGCGGATACGGGCGAGGAAGCGGCAGAACAGACTGCGGCGGACAGCGTGACAGAGAACAATGCGGTGGAAAAATCCGATACCAAGGAGGATTTTTCTGAGCAGGAAACAAAGAAAGCAAAAAAACCTGTTTCGCAGAAAACGGCACCAAAAGAAATTACACCCAAAGAAGCAACTCCCAAAGAAACGACTCCCAAAGAAACAACTCCGAAGGAAACGGCAAAATCTTTTTGGTCGGATGGAGCGGCAACCATGCCGAAAGCAGCTTTATATGCAAGCGAAGCAGAAAATGCGATGGACAGCGAGACATTGGTGAGCGGCACACGCGCGCTGGACAGCAATGCGGCGGACAGCATGACACTTCAAGTGGAAAAAAAGGAGACAGCCTTGCAGGCAATTCGTAAGAGCATAGAGGAAGCCGGCGGCTACGAGGAGAGCAGTGCGGATGATGTGATTCAGGCGGTGATTCCTGTGGCAAATTATGCGGATTTTCTGGAGCAGGTCGGCAAGCTGGGCGAAATACAGGCGTTTTTCCAAGGCGAGGAGGACGGCGCATCGCGCACAATCAGCATTTCGGTAACGGAAAAATAAAAAGGGACACGGTGGATTTTTACGAGAAAAGCCGTGTTCTTTTTTTGCTGAAATTTTCTTGGGGACAGAGAATTTTGATATGTTTTGCAAAAAATAGCTTGACAAATCTCTGACAAACGCATATACTGGTCTCGTAAATAAATAGAATCTTCAGGGCAGGGTGAAAGTCCCTACCGGTGGTATAGCCCACGAGCCGCAAGGCATGATTCGGTGAAACTCCGAAGCCGACAGTATAGTCTGGATGAAAGAAGATGGATGAACGTAGGAAAAGTGTTTCTTTTCTGTGCCTTTTTGAGATATCTGCTCTGGATTGTTTTTGAACATTCCGGAGCTTTTCTTATTTTGGCACAGCGATTCTTTTGGTGTGTGTATTTCTGATGCTCTGAGCGATTCTGTTCGGAGCATTTTTTATTTTGCATTTTTTGAAATCTGTCTGGAGGGATTCTATGAAGGATTCAGAATATATGGAGCTTGCACTTATGCTTGCGAAAAATGGGCTCGGATGGACGGCACCAAACCCGATGGTAGGGGCAGTGCTTGTGAAGGATGGTGAAATCATCGGTCAGGGGTGGCATGAAAAATGCGGTGAGCCGCATGCAGAGCGAAACGCATTGGCAAATTGCAAAAAATCGCCGCAGGGAGCGACGCTTTATGTCACATTAGAGCCTTGCTGCCATCAGGGCAGACAGCCGCCTTGTGTGGATGCCATTCTGGAGGCAGGCATTCGGCGCGTGGTGGTCGGCTCAGCAGACCCCAATCCACTTGTGGCAGGAAAGGGAATTCGGATTTTGCGAGAGCATGGCATAGAGGTAACGGAGCACATGCTGGAGGAGGAATGTGACCGTTTGAATGAGGTGTTTTTCCACTATATTCAAACAAAGCGTCCCTTTGTGGTAATGAAATATGCGATGACGATGGATGGAAAAATCGCAACCTACACAGGTGCATCCAAATGGATTACATCGGAAACGGCAAGAGCTCATGTGCAAGAGCAAAGGCATAAATATACTGCAATCATGGTGGGTGTGGGGACGGTTTTGGCGGATAACCCCATGCTGAATTGTAGGATGGAGGGCGGAAAAAACCCGATTCGCATTATTTGCGATACACACCTTCGCACACCGTTGGATACGCAAATTGTTGCAACGGCGAAGGAAATACCGACCATCCTTGCAACCTGCTGTGCGAATAGGGAAAAACAGGAGGCATATCTGGCGGCAGGCTGTCAAATCCTACAGGTGAACGAAAAAAACGGGCATGTTGATTTGCCGGAATTGATGCAAAAATTAGGGGAGCAGGAAATTGACAGCATTCTGATAGAGGGTGGCGGCACACTCCATTGGACAGCATTGGAGGAAGGCATTGTGCAAAAGGTGCAGGCATATATCGCACCGAAATTATTTGGCGGACGGACGGCAAAAACGCCGATTGAGGGGCAGGGCGTTGCAACACCGGCAGAGGCATTTTATTTAAAGAACAGCAAAATCATTCCTCTGGGAGAGGATTTTCTGATAGAGAGCGAGGTGAGCAGAGATGTTCACGGGAATTGTTGAGGAAATCGGAAGGGTTGAGAGAATCAAGCACGGACAGCATTCTGCGGTCTTGACCATTCATGCGGATACGGTTTTGGAGGGAACCAAAATCGGTGACAGCATTGCGGTCAACGGCATTTGCTTAACGGTAACGGAGCTGTTTTCGCATGGCTTTTCGGCGGATGTGATGCACGAAACGCTGAACCGCTCCTCTCTGGCAGGGCTGACAATGGGAACGCCTGTGAATCTGGAAAGAGCCATGGCGGCAGACGGACGCTTTGGCGGGCATATCGTTGCAGGTCATGTAGACGGTGTGGGAAAGGTGATCCGCGTACGTCGGGATGATACAGCCATTTGGTATACCATACAGGCGAAGGCGGAGCTGATGCGATATATTGTTGAAAAGGGCTCCATAACCATTGACGGCATTAGCCTGACAGTGGCGGAGGTCGGAGAAAGCGAGTTTTCCATTTCTGCCATTCCGCATACGGTCAGCCAAACCATTTTGAAGAACCGCAGAGAAGGCGATTTGGTAAATCTGGAAACGGATATCATTGGGAAATATGTAGAAAAGCTGATTTGTCCGAAAGCAGAGCAGCAGCCGAAACATACAATTACAATGGATTTTTTATCGAAATACGGATTTTAAGGAGGAGAATACATTATGCAGTTTAACACAGTAGAGGAAGCGCTGGAGGAATTGCGCAACGGCAAAATCATTTTGGTAACAGATGATCCCGATCGGGAGAATGAAGGGGATTTCATCTGCGCGGCAGAATTTGCAACCACAGAAAATATCAACTTCATGGCATGCTATGGCAAGGGCTTGATTTGTATGCCTATGTCTGAGGAATATGTGCGGAAATTGCGGATTCCTCAGATGGTACAGCAGAATACGGATAACCACGAAACAGCATTTACGGTTTCCATCGACCATGTGGCGACCACAACAGGCATTTCTGCGGCAGAACGCTCCATCACAGCGCTTGCCTGCGTTTCGGAGGACGCAAAGCCTGAGGATTTCCGCAGACCGGGGCACATGTTCCCTCTTCTGGCAAAGAAAAACGGCGTTCTGGAACGGGAAGGGCACACCGAAGCAACCGTTGATTTATGCAGACTGGCAGGCTTGAAGGAATGTGGGCTGTGCTGCGAAATCATGCGTGAGGATGGTACCATGATGCGTACACCTGAGCTGATGAAGCTGGCAAAGGAATGGGATATCAAATTCATTACCATTCGGGATTTGCAGAATTACCGCAAATGCCATGAAAAGCTGGTGGAACAGAAGGCAGCTGTCAAAATGCCCACGAAATATGGTGATTTTATGGCGTATGGCTTCATCAATCTGCTGAATGGCGAGCATCATGTAGCACTGGTAAAGGGCGATATCGGCGATGGCAAGGATGTGCTTTGCAGAGTCCATTCCGAGTGCCTGACAGGGGATACCTTCGGCTCCCTGCGGTGCGACTGCGGACAGCAGTTTGCCGCTGCTATGACGCAGATTGAAAAGGAAGGGCGCGGTATCCTGCTTTATATGCGGCAGGAGGGGCGCGGCATCGGCTTAATCAATAAGCTGCGCGCCTATGAATTGCAGGAGCAGGGAATGGATACCTTGGAAGCGAATCTTTCCCTTGGCTTCAAGGGCGACCAGAGAGAATACTATATCGGCGCACAGATTCTGCGCGAATTGGGCGTAAAAAGCATGCGCCTTTTGACCAATAATCCCGATAAGGTATATCAGCTGGAGGAATTTGGGATTGAAATTACGGAGCGTGTGCCTATCCAGATGGATGCAACAACACATGATTTATTCTATCTGAAAACAAAACAGGAACGCATGGGACATTATCTGAAATATTAAAGAATCTGAAATATGAAAGAAAAAATGAAAGAAAAGAGGGAATAAAAATGAAAACATTTGAAGGTAAACTGGTATCGAAGCAGATTAAAATCGGTATTGTAGCGGCAAGATTCAACGAATTTATCACAGCAAAGCTGCTGAGCGGTGCGATGGACGGTCTGGTACGGCATGATGTGGCAGAGGAGGATATCCATGTGGCATGGGTGCCCGGCGCATTTGAAATTCCTCTGATTGCATCCAAAATGGCGAAAAGCGGCAAATATGATGCTGTGATTTGCTTAGGCGCAGTCATCCGTGGTTCGACAAGCCATTATGATTTTGTCTGCAACGAGGTTTCCAAGGGGATTGCGGCAGTTTCTCTGGAAACAGACGTACCTGTGATGTTTGGTGTGCTGACAACGGAAAACATCGAACAGGCGATTGAACGTGCCGGCACAAAAGCAGGTAACAAGGGCTACGATTGTGCGGTCAGCGCGATTGAAATGGTAAACCTGATTCGGGAATTGGAGAAATAAAAGGGCTCTTCGGATATAGATTCGGCAAATAGGCTGCTTCTGCTATTAAATAGGTAGAAACAGCCTATTTTATTGCAGAAAAAGCGGAAAAAGACAAATGTCCACTGGACAGAATGCACAAAAACGTGTAGACTATATTGTAAAATTTGAGGGATATGCTTTAGCGTTCTACTTGACTAAAGCGTTAAAATGCGATACACTATTTTCAGAACAGAAAGGGTGTGGAATTTGAATGAAACCGGAAGAAATGCTTTTGAAAAAAGAGGAACGGGTCAGCTTCAGCCTGCGTGCCTTATTTGAACAATATGGCTATCGGAAATTTAAGATGAGCAAATTTGAGGAATACGATTTTTATGCGGAGAACAGGAGCTTTCTGCACAGCGAAGCCATCCTGACCTTTACGGGACTGGACGGCAAGCTTTTGGCACTCAAGCCGGATGTGACCCTTTCTATCGTGAAGAATACGAAGGGAAGCCGAGATATGGCAGAACGCGTGTATTATAACGAAAATGTATACCGTGCCAGAAAGGGCGCTGGTGAATACAAGGAAATCATGCAGGTTGGCTTGGAATATATCGGCGAGGTGGATGCATACGCCACGCTGGAGGTGCTTTTACTGGCGCAGAAAAGCCTGAAAGCCATCAGCGAGGCATATTTGCTGGATGTTTCCCACATGGGCTTTGTGGCAGGGCTGATGGAGGAGGTTGCTTTGCCTTATGCACAGCAGGATAGAATCCTTGATTGCATCAGCGAGAAGAATATTCACGGGATTCGCGCAGTTTGTAAGGAAAACGGCGTTGCGGCGGATTTGACTGAGAAATTGGAGGGACTGGCGAGTCTGTATGGCAGTCTGGAGGAAACCCTGCCGCAGGCGAAGGCGCTTTGCTGTAATGAAAAAATGGAGCAGGCGGTGCAGGAGCTGGAAAATATCCTGCGGTGTCTGAAAATCGGCGGCAATGAGGAAAAGGTGAATCTCGATTTTTCCATCGTGAACGATATGGATTACTATACGGGCATCATTTTTCAGGGCTTTATCAACGGTGTGCCCAGCAGCATTCTCAGCGGCGGCAGATATGACAATTTGCTGCGGAAATTGGGTAAGGATGCGGATGCCATCGGCTTTGCGGTTTATCTGGATTTGTTGGAACGCTTTGATTCCAAGGAAAAGGAATACGATGTGGATACACTCCTGCTTTATGAGGAGGGCGCGGATGTGGCGGCTCTGGCGCAGGCGGCGCAGATGCTGACCGATAACGGGCAGAGCGTTCTGGTGCAGAGAAAAAATACGGGAAACGTGAAATATAAGCAGCTGCTTTGTATGAAGGATAGGGGGCTTGAAATCGTTGCGGAACTGGATTAACATCGCACTGCCGAAGGGCAGATTGGGCGAAAAGGCGTATGATATTTTTGAGGCAATCGGCTATGGCTGTCCTTCTATTCATGAGGGCGGCAGAAAGCTGATTTTTGAAAACGAGGAAAACGGCGTGCGGTATTTCTGGGTAAAACCCTCAGATGTGGCGGTTTATGTGGAACGCGGCGCGGCGGATATCGGTGTAGTTGGGAAGGATATTCTTCTGGAGCAGTCCTCGGATGTGTATGAACTCTTGGATTTAGGCATGGGCAAATGCCGTATGGCGGTGGCAGGCGTGAAGGGAGAACGTCCCGATGGGGGACATACCCTGCGCGTGGCAACAAAATTTCCCAATATCGCAAGAGAATTTTACAGAAAGCAGAGCAGAGAAATTGATATTATCGAATTACATGGCTCGATTGAGATTGCCCCGATTCTGAAAATGAGCGATGTCATTGTAGATATCGTGGAAACGGGAACAACCCTCCGAGAAAATAATCTTGAGGTCATTGAAACGGTTGTGCCAATCAGCGCAAGGCTGATTGCGAATAAGGTCAGCTATAAATTCAATAATGCAAGGATTCGCGAGCTGTGCGATCGGATTGCGGAGAATCTGGAAAAAAAGGACTGATAAGAAGAAATGAGGTGAAGGCATGATTCGAACCTATGCTTACAAAGACATTAAAATAGAAGAAATTTTTGCAAGAGAGGAAGAAAAAACGAATGTGGCGGACGTGGTTGCGGAGATTATCGCAGAGGTACGCAAAGGCGGCGATGCGGCACTGAAACGCTATGCGGAGCAATTCGATGGCGCGGCACCTGCGGTGTTTGAGGTTTCCGAGGAGGAACGGGCGGCGGCGTATGCACAGGCGGACGCGGCGTTTCTGGAGATTTTAAAGGAAGCGGCGGCGCATATTCGTGCCTTCCATGAAAAGCAGAAACGGACGGATTTTGTGCTGACGGAGCGCGAGGGTGTTGTGCTTGGGCAGAAAGTTATCCCTCTGGACAGAGTGGGGCTCTATGTCCCCGGGGGGACGGCAAGCTATCCCTCTACGGTGCTGATGGATTGTATTCCTGCGAAGATAGCAGGGGTCAAGGAGGTTTGCATGGTAACGCCGGCGAAGGATGGGAAATTAAACCCCGATATCATTGCGGCGGCGGAAATCGCAGGGGTTGACCGTATTTTCAGAATCGGCGGCGCACAGGCAGTTGCGGCGCTGGCGTATGGCACGGAAAGCATCCCTCGTGTGGATAAAATCGTAGGCCCCGGCAATGCCTTTGTTGCAGAAGCGAAAAAGCAGGTGTTCGGGCAGGTTTCGATTGATATGATTGCAGGGCCGAGCGAAATTCTTGTGATTGCGGACGGCAATTCCGATGCGGAAATCATTGCGGCGGATTTGCTTTCGCAGGCGGAGCATGACAAAATGGCTTCGGCGGTTCTGGTGACGGAAAGCGAAGCCTTGGCACAGGCGGTAACGGCCGAACTGGAACGGCAGATTGCACTGCTCCCCAGAGCGGAAATCGCAAGAGCATCCATTGACAATAACGGAAAGATTATTCTGGTAAAGGATATCGCGGAAGCCATCGCGGTTTCCAATGAAATTGCACCGGAGCATCTGGAGGTTTCGGTGGATGAGCCGTTTCGCTATCTGGCGGATATCCGCCATGCCGGCTCGATTTTCCTTGGAAGAAACGCACCCGAAGCCTTGGGAGATTATTTCGCAGGGCCGAACCATACCCTGCCGACAAGCGGTACGGCGCGGTTTTCCTCTCCCTTGGGCGTGGATGATTTTGTGAAGCGTTCTTCCTTTACTTACTATACAAAAGAGGCACTGACGGCGGAGGCGGAGAAAATCGGTTTCTTTGCCAGAAGAGAGGGCTTGGAGGCGCATGCACGTTCCGCTCTGGTGCGAAAAGATAAGGGGGTTATCCAATGAGCAGATTTATGAGTCCCCGCTTTGCGGGCTTGGAGGCATATACACCCGGCGAGCAGCCGCAGGATCAGCAGTATGTGAAGCTGAATACGAATGAATCGCCCTATCCGCCTTCGCCTGCGGTGGTGGCGGCGATTTCCGCCGAGGAGGTCAGCAGGCTGAACCTTTACCCCGACCCGACAGGCAGGGTGCTGAAGGAAAAGCTTGCGGCACTTTATGGCGTGAAAGCAGAAAATATCTTCCTTTCCAACGGCTCGGATGATATTCTGAATTTCGCCTTTATGGCATTTTGCGACAGCGAAAGAGGGGCGGCATTCCCCGAAATCAGCTATGGGTTTTATCCCGTTTATGCCGACCTTTATCATGTGGACTGCGTGAAAATCCCGCTGAAAGAGGATTTTGGCGTGGATTATCGGGATTACTGCAATATCGACAGAATGGTTGTGATTGCGAACCCCAATGCGCCCACAGGGATGGAAATTTCCCTTGCGGAGATTGAGGAAATTCTGAAAACGAACCCGAACCGGATTGTGCTGATTGATGAGGCGTATATTGATTTCGGCGGCACCAGCTGTGTGGATTTGATTCGGAAATACGATAACCTGCTTGTGGTACAGACCTATAGCAAATCGCGCTCCATGGCAGGGGCAAGACTGGGCTTTGCTATTGCAGATGCAGGCATCATTGCGGATTTGGAAAAAATCAAGTATTCCACGAATCCCTATAATATCAACCGTCTGACGCTGCTGGCAGGCGAAGCGGCGGTGGAAAGCAATGCTTATTATGTGGAAAATGCGAAAAAAATTGCGGCAACCAGAGACATGACGACTCAAAAACTCCGCGAGATGGGCTTTACTGTTCTGGATTCCAAGGCGAATTTTATTTTTGCAAAAAGCAACGCCGTCAGCGGCAGGGTGCTTTATGAGGAATTGAAGAAAAAAGGCGTTCTGGTGCGCTTCTGGGGCAAGGAAAAAATTGAGGACTTCCTGCGCATTACCATCGGCACGCCCGAACAGATGGAGATTTTATTTGCGAAAGCAGCGGAGATTTTACAGGAGCAGAAAGGGGATTGACATGAGACAAAGCGAGATTATCAGAAAAACCGCGGAAACGGATATTTGCCTTTCCCTTTTGCTGGATGGGACGGGAAGGAGCAGTGTGAACACAGGCGTTGGCTTTCTTGACCACATGCTGACGCTTTTCGCAAAGCATGGCAGATTTGATTTGGATGTGGTCTGCAAGGGTGATATTGAGGTGGATGACCACCATTCTGTAGAGGATATCGGGATTTGTCTGGGACAGGCGTTTGCCAAGGCTCTGGACGAGGGCAGAGGAATTGCCCGTTATGGGGATATTACCCTGCCGATGGATGAAGCACTGCTTCTGGCGTCGGTTGACCTTGGAGGCAGAAGCCATCTGGAATACGGTTTGGAAATTCCGACGGAAAAGGTTGGCACGTTTGATACAGAGCTGGTGGAGGAATTTTTCATTGCCTTTGTGCGAAATGCAAAGCTGAATCTGCATCTCTTACAATTCAGAGGAAAAAATTCCCATCATATTATAGAAGGAGCCTTCAAGGCAACGGCGCGCGCCCTAGCGAAGGCGGTCGCGGTGCAGAAGGATTATGCGGATGAAATTCCATCCACAAAGGGGGTGCTTTGATGATTGCGATTATTGATTACGGCGTGGGGAATCTGTTTTCCCTGCAAAGCTCTCTGAAATTCATCGGGGCAGACGCGGAGGTCACGAACGATATTGCAAAAATCAAGGCGGCTGATAGAATCATCCTGCCCGGCGTGGGTGCGTTTGCGGATGCGATTGCAAAGCTGCGCGAAAGCGGCATGGAGCAGGTTGTTCTGGAGGAAGCGGCAAACGGCAAGCCCTTGCTTGGCATTTGCTTAGGGATGCAGATGCTTCTGGAAAAAAGCTGCGAATATGGCGAGCATGCAGGTTTAGGCTTGATTGGCGGCAGTGTGAAACCCATTGCGCCCATGGTTGGGGAAGGGCTGAAGGTGCCGCATATTGGGTGGAATCGGCTGATTTTCCCGAAGGACAGAGAAAAATCCAAGCTGTTCCAATACATCAACGAGGGCGACTGTGTCTATTTCGTACATTCCTACGCAGGGGTGGATTGTGATGCCTTTGTTTCTGCGAGAACGGAATACGGCGCAGAGCTGACAGCGGCGGTGGAGCGCGGCAATGTATACGGCACGCAGTTTCATCCCGAAAAAAGCGGCGAGGTCGGCTTGAAGATTCTGAAGGCATTTTGCGAATTGTAAGAAAGGGGGAAGGATTCGATGGAATTATTTCCTGCGATTGATTTGATTGACGGCTGTGCGGTGCGTCTGGTGAAGGGCGATTATGCACAGAAAACGATATACAGCGAGAATCCTGCGGCAGTGGCGCGCTCCTTTGCGGCGGCGGGGGCGAAATATCTCCATGTGGTTGATTTGGAGGGCGCGAAGGACGGCGGTACGCCCAATCTGGAAACCATTCAAACGATTGTGAGAGAGAGCGGACTTCTGGTTGAGGTCGGCGGCGGCATCCGTTCCGAGGAAGTCATCAAGACCTATCTGGATGCAGGCGTATTCCGTGTGATTCTGGGGACAGCGGCGGTGCAGAACCCTGCCTTTCTGGAGGAAATGGTGCGGAAATACGGTGAGAAAATCGCGGTCGGCGTAGATATCAAGGATGGAAGGGTTGCCATCAAGGGCTGGACAGAGGTTTCCGAGGAAAGCTGCTTTTCCTTCTGCGAAAAGCTGCAGAAAATCGGCGTAAAAACGATTATCTGCACGGATATTTCCAAGGATGGTCTGCTTTCGGGCACGAATCTGGAATTGTACCGACAGCTTTCCGAAAAATGCAAGGTGGATATCGTTGCAAGCGGCGGTGTAACCACACTGGATGATGTGAAAAGGCTTGCGGAGATGAAGCTTTACGGTGCGATTCTCGGAAAGGCACTTTATACGGGCAATATTGACCTCGCGGCTGCCGTGGCACTCACAAAGGAGGGAAACGAATGATTACAAAAAGAATCATCCCCTGTCTGGATGTTAAGGATGGCAGAGTGGTCAAGGGGGTCAAATTTGAAGGACTTTCGGATGTTTCCTCTCCTGTGGAGTTAGGGAAATACTACAGCGACTGCGGTGCGGATGAATTGGTTTTTTATGACATCACGGCATCGGCGGAGGGCAGAGCGCTGTTCACCGATATCCTGACAGAGGTGGCACAGAATATCTTCATTCCGCTGACGGTCGGCGGCGGCATCAACACCCTTGCGGATTTTGACCGTGTGCTGAAATGCGGCGCGGATAAGGTCAGCGTGAACAGCGGCGCAATCAGAAACCCTGAGCTGATTCGCGAGGCGGCGCAGAAATACGGCAATCAGTGTGTGGTGCTTTCTGTGGATGTGAAGCGCGTGGACGGGAAATTCATGGTGTTTGCCAAGGGCGGCAGAGAAAACACCGGCATGGAGGCTCTGCCTTGGATTGCGCGCTGTGTCCGGATGGGCGCAGGCGAGGTGGTTGTGAATAGTATTGATACGGACGGCGTGAAGCAGGGATTTGATTTAGAGCTGCTGCAGGAGGTCTGCGCTTTGGTGAATGTGCCTGTGATTGCATCGGGCGGCGCAGGCTGTATCGAGGATTTTGTGACGCTGTTCAGAGAAATTCCCGATATTGATGCAGGGCTTGCGGCATCCATCTTCCATTTCGGTGAGGTGGAAATTTCCGCATTGAAGGAACGGCTTGCGGCGGAGGGCATTATCGTCCGCAGATAAGAGAAGGAAGGGAGAGAAAACCGTGGTAAACATAGATGAATTGCGTTTTGATGAAAAAGGGTTGATTCCTGCGGTTGTAGTGGATACCTACAGCAAAAAGGTTTTGACCGTGGCATATATGAACAAGGAAAGCCTTGCCATCAGCATGAAGGAGGGCAGAACCTGCTTCTGGTCGCGCTCCAGAGGGGAGCTTTGGCGCAAGGGCGAAACGAGCGGCAATGTGCAGCATATTGTCTCCATTACGGCGGACTGCGACAGGGACGCACTGACGGTTGAGGTCGTGAAGGAAGGCCCTGCCTGCCATCTGGGGACAGAATCCTGCTTCTCCGATTTCGTGTATCTGAATCCTGCGTATCAGTCCTTCTCTGTGGATGGCTTGATGGAAATGCTGGAGGGCAGAAAAAAGGAAAAGCCCGAAGGCTCTTATACGACCTACCTTTTTGAAAAGGGCTTGGATAAGATACTGAAAAAGGTTGGCGAGGAATGTACCGAGGTTATCATTGCGGCAAAGGCGGAGGACAGAGCCGAAACGATCTATGAAATTGCGGATTTGACGTATCATGTGATGGTGCTGATGACAGAGCAGGGCATTTCCCTTGCGGATATCCGCAAGGAGCTGGCAAAGAGACACATCATTGACCATAAGGTAAAGCAGGAGAAGATGACAAAATGAGATTTCCGAACATGAATTTTCATACCCACACCACCTACTGCGACGGGAAGGAAACGGCGGAGCAGATGGTGCAGGCGGCGATTGCGAAGGGCTTTACGCGCCTTGGCTTTTCGGGGCACGGGTTCAATGATTTCCGTCTGGAGGATCAGGAGGTCTGGTGCATGCGTCCGGAGGATGTGCCGAAATATCAGGCGGAGGTGCGCGCCCTTGCGGAAAAGTATAAGGATAAAATTGAAATTCTCTGTGGCGTGGAGCAGGATGCCTGTTCGACTGCGCCGACAGAGGGATTTGATTATGTGATTGGCTCTGTGCATTATGTGGAGAAGAACGGGATGTATTACTGCGTGGACGAAAGCCCTGAGGTGCTGGAGCAGGGCATTCGCGAGGGCTTCGGCGGTGATGTATATGCGCTGACGAAGCGGTTCTTTGAGATAGAGGCGGAGGTGGTCTCCCGAACAAATGCGACCTTTATCGGACATTTTGACCTTGTGACGAAATTCAACGAGGGCAGCCGTTACTTTGACCCCATGGATAAACGCTACAGAATGGCGGCGCTTTCCGCAATGGATGCCCTTCTGGAAACGGGAAGGCCGTTTGAAATCAATACAGGCGGGATGTATCGCGGTCTGCGGACGGAGCCGTATCCCTCCTTGCAGCTTCTGCGTGATTTGAAGGAGCGAAGGGGGAAAATACTGCTTTCCAGTGACAGCCATGACGGGGCTTCTCTTGGCTTCCGTTTTGCCGAGGTTGCGCAGGCGGCGAAGGAGATAGGCTTTGGCTCCGTTCTGGTGCTGAAAAAGGACGGCTGGGAGGAGTTTAAATTATTATAGGAGTTTAAATTATCATAAAAGAAGGATTAAAAAATGCTGTCTGCAAAGGAAAATCTGCAAACAGCATTTTATTTTTGATGAAGCTTTGATGTTTTCAGCCGTTACAGCGGAACTTTGCCGCCACATCGGGATTTTTTTCGGCATATTCTGCTGCCATATCTGCCAAAGTGATGTTATCTACAACCTCATCCAGAGCCACCTTCATTTTTTTCCAGATGGAAAGGGAAACGCAGTGGTCGGAATTGGCGCAGTTAGGATGGTCAACACAGTCCACGGGGGACAGAGAGCCTTCCAGCACACGCAGTATCTCGCCGACGGTGGTTGCTTCGGGGGGATTGGTCAGCATATAGCCGCCCTGCGCGCCGCGAAAGCTTTTTACCAGACCGGATTTGGTCAGTGGGTTGATAATCTGCTCCAGATATTTTTCGGAAATACCCTGATCCTTGGCGATTGTCTTCAAGGGAATCGTGCCATTGTTGTAGTTCAAAGCCAGTGCAAGCATCAGACGGATGCCGTAACGGCCTCTTGTTGAAATCTTCATAAGGTCACCTCGCTCGTCTTTCGTGTGATTTCGGTGGGTATGATGTTACGCTTCTTCCTGCCAGCCCTTGCAGATATCGACCCATTCTACGCAGTTGCCGTAATGATAAAGCTCGTCGCAGGTCAGCTCGATTGCGGAATTGCTGCTGCCTGCCGCAGGGAATACGGTATCAAAGCGCTTCATAGAGATATCGGCATAAGCCTTTGTGCCTTCGGGCAATGCGAAGGGACAGACACCGCCGACAGCATGACCGGTTGCTTCTAAGGTTTCTTCAGGAGAGAGCATTTTTGCCTTTAGACCAAAGGTATCCTTGAATTTGCGGTTATCAATCTTGGTATCGCCTGCAACACAGATGACGATGGGGCCCTCCTTGCTCATCAGACAAAGTGTTTTTGTGATGCGTGCAGGGATAACGCCTGCTGCCTGTGCCGCCAGCTCAACAGTTGCACTGGATTGCTCAAATTCAATAAGCTCCTTGGGGCAGTTCATATTCTTCAGATATGCTCTTACTTTTTCGATAGACATGGTACCTCTCCTTTGTTTCCTTTTGTTTCCTTTTGCTATTTTATCGGGGAAATTTCTCCGAATGGTTTCTATTCATACTCAGCATAGCAGAAAAGCAGCCTTTATGCAAGCAAAATACTAGGAAAACAAGGAAAAGAAAAAGTGGTTGTTTTTTTAAGAAACCTATGGTAAAATATTTTCAAACTTTGCTTATGGCGTGATTGCAAAGCAAAGCGATTGCATCGGTATTGTTATGCAAAGTCTTTAAGAATTCCTAACCATGCGAAAGACGAAGCGATGATGATACAAGGAAAGGCCCTTTTATATCCCCGTATAAGAGGGCTTTTTATTTTTGGGAGGGCTTTTTATTAGGTATAATTTTTTTCGGGGAAACAGAAGACGGATTTTGTGTTCTCATTCTTGACGAAGGAATTTTCAGATGCTATACTCAAACTTGATTTAATATGGAATAAGAATCGAGGAATGAATATGATTCGGAATATACTGGAATATCTGGAGAAGACGGCGAAACGCCTGCCTGATAAAATCGCTTTTTCCGGTGCGGAGGGGACGATTACCTTTGCAGAGCTGGAGGAGACGGCAAAGCGCATCGGCACATACCTGACACGCTTCGGCGGCAGAAGCTGCCCAATCGCAGTGATGATGCAGAAAACGCCTGTTTCTGTGGCGGCGTTTCTGGGTGCGGTCTACAGCGGCAATTTCTATACGCCCATTGATGTGACCATGCCGAAGGAGCGCGTGCTTTCTATTCTGCATACGCTTCGGCCGCAGGTGCTTCTGATTGATGAAAAAAGCCGAAAGGCGGCAAATCATCTGGGCTACGAGGGGGAAATCATCGTTCTGGAGGAGATTTTGGGAACGGAGATTGACGATGGACTTTTGCGGAAAATCCGCCTCTCTGTGATTGATACAGACCCTCTGTATGCGCTTTTTACCAGCGGCTCAACGGGAGTGCCCAAGGGCGTTGTCATCAGCCACCAAGCTGTTGTGAACCTGACGGAATGGTACACCGAAGCGTTTTCCATTTCCGATGCGGAAATCATCGGCAATCAGGCACCGTTTTATTTTGATTCCTCTGTAAAGGATTTGTATGCGGTGCTGAAAACGGGCGCGCAAATGGAAATTATCCCGAAGATGCTTTTTTCCTTCCCGAAAAAGCTTCTGGAATATCTGGAGGAAAAGCAGATTAACTATATCGACTGGGTGCCTTCTGCACTGTGTATTGTGGTGAATACAGGGGCGCTGGAGAATTTCCAACCCTCCTATCTGAAGAAGATTATGTTCTGCGGCGAGGCAATGCCGACCAAGCAGTTCAATCAGTGGAGAGAAAAATATCCCGATGCCATGTTTGCGAATATCTATGGCCCGACGGAAACAACGGTGGACTGCACCTATTATATTGTAGACAGGGACTTTGCGGATGATGAGCCGCTGCCAATCGGCTATGGCTGCCGCAATACGGATGTGTTCCTTTTGAATGGAGATAGGCTTGCGGCAGAGGGCGAGAGCGGTGAGCTTTGCGTGCGTGGCAGATGCCTTGCGCTTGGCTATTATAATAACCCTGAAAAAACGGCAGAAGCCTTTATCCAGAACCCTTTGAATCCGTATTATCCCGAAAAAATTTATAAAACGGGAGATATTGCGAAATATAATGAACGGGGCGAAATCGTCTTTCTGGCAAGGAAGGATCATCAGATTAAGCACATGGGACACCGTATTGAGCTGGGCGAGATTGAAACGGCTGTCAATTCCATTGAGGGGATTGAAACGGGCGTTTGCCTTTATGACGAAGGAACACAGCGGATTCTGCTGTTCTACTGCGGCACGGAGGAAACGACACAGGCATATATTCTGAAATGCCTGCGCGATAAGGTGCCAAAATATATGTTCCCAAATCTGATGTTAAAATTGGAAAAAATTCCACAGACTTTGAATGGAAAGATAGACAGATTGGCTTTAAAGGAGTATTATGATAACGATAAGCAAAATACCTGATGGAAAAAACTGGGTAGATGCAATCGCTCAGTATCGTTCCAAAGGAATGCGGACAAATTTTTACGCTGCGGCGGAGGAATTCCTTCCGCGGTTGCAGTGGCTTTCCGAACTGAAATTTGACGGCGGCTGTTATCTGTTCCATGAAAAGGAAAAACAGATTGACCTGTATTTCTTTCTGGAGCAGGGGAGAAAGGCGGAACAAATCCCTGTGCTTCCCAAGCCTGTACTTCTGGAGCAGGTCGGCGTGACAAAAGCACCGCCTGATTTGGCAGAATGGGAGGAAATCGGCTTTACACGCTATTTGCAGCGAAAACGGCTTTTTCTTTCCGCAAGGAATGTGGAAAAAACAGAACGTGTACCTTCCTTTGCAAAAGAAGAAGAAGCGGAAACAATTCTCGCGCTGATGCAGCAGTCCTTTGAGCCGTATACCTCGGCTTTGCCCGATTTGGACACCCTGCGGCAGGATATCTGCGAAAATCGTGTGCTTGCGGCAAGGGAGGGGGAGAAGCTTCTTGGTTTTCTGCGCTTCGGCAGGGAAAGGAAGGTATCCGTCCTCTGGCAGATTGCGGTTGCGCCGGACGGCAGAGGAAAGGGCATTGGCAGCGGCCTGGTGCAGGATTGGCTTGTCATAGAGAGAGATGAGGCTGCAAAATTTCAGCTTTGGGTGCGGGAGGATAACCCTTCTGCGTTAAGGATGTATGGAGCATCGGGCTTTTTGCCGGACGGCAGAATCGCTCCGGTGATGATGAAAAAGTAAGAGAAAGAAAGGAAATGAAGCATGGAAACATTACTGAAAATTCTGGCAGAACTGAGACCTGACGTAGATTTTGAGGAGAACAAGGAATTGGTTGACAGCGGCGAGCTGGATTCCTTCGATATTGTTTCTCTGGTAGGCGAGCTGTGTGATGAATACGATATCGAAATCGGCGCAGATGAAATTGTTCCCGAAAACTTTAACTCCGTAGAAGCAATCTGGGCATTGGTGCAGAGATTGCAGGAGGACTAATCAATAAGAATTATGGAGGAGTAAAGCGGTATGGCATTTACATCATTTCGATTTATCGTTTTTCTTGTACTGGCTGCCGCAGCATATTTCCTGACACCAAAGCGTTGCCGATGGGTAACGCTTTTTGTTGCTAACTATGTATTTTATTTTATTTCCGGCGGGCGGATTTTTATTTATCTGTTGGCGACCACGGTGACTACATATCTGGCAACGGTGAAAATCGGGGATATGGCGGCAAAAAACAAGATTGCCTTTAACGAGGCAAAGGCGGAATTGGACAAAGAGGGCAAAAAGGCATGGAAAGCCGCCTTTGCAAAGAAAAAGAAACGGATTCTCATCCCGACCCTGTTGTTCAACTTCGGGATTCTGGCAGTGCTGAAATATTCCGGCTTTGTGACAGAAAACCTGAATCTGCTGTTTGCAAAAATCGGCATTGGGACGGAGCTGCCCGTTTTTCGGTTTCTTCTGCCCTTGGGCATTTCCTTCTATACCTTTCAATCCATGGGGTATCTGATTGATGTTTACAGAGAAAAGCAGGAGCCGGAGCGGAACTTTTGCAAGCTGGCACTGTTTATTTCCTTTTTCCCCCAGATTGTGCAGGGGCCTATTTCTCGCTTCGGCACATTGGCGGAGCAGCTGTTCCGCGCGAATGAATTTTCCTATACACGCATCAAGTTCGGCGTACAGCTGATGCTCTGGGGTGCGTTCAAGAAAATGGTCATCGCGGATAGAGCGGCGGTTCTGGTGGATAATGCGTTTGGCTTTCCCGAAACCTTCGGCGGCACCTATGTTGCGGCAGCGGCGTTGGCGTACGCCATCCAGATTTACGGCGATTTTTCCGGCGGAATTGATATAGCAACAGGTGCGGCGCAAATTTTTGGCGTAACGCTGGATAAAAACTTTGAGCGCCCCTATCTGGCAACCTCGATTCCCGATTATTGGCGTAGATGGCACATGACGCTCGGCGCATGGTTTCGGGATTATGTGTTCTACCCCTTGTCCCTGTCGAAATTCTTTTCCCGTCTGGGGAAGAAATGCAGAGGGATTTTCGGGAATTATATCGGCAAGCTGATTCCCGTGCTGATTCCGCAGTTTATCATATTCTTCCTTATCGGTATCTGGCATGGGGCAGAATGGAAATATATCGCCTTCGGCTGCTATAACGGTACGCTGATTGTGCTTGGCATCCTCTTTGAACAGCCTCTGCAGAAGCTGGTGAAAAGGCTGGCGATTCGCACGGACTGCATCAGCTGGCGGATTTTTCAGGTGCTTCGTACGCTGATTCTGGTTGCAATCGGCAAGATTATCACGCGCGCACCCGGCGTTTCCGCAGCGAAATATATGATTACCTCCATGATAAAGAACTGGAATACGGATGTCCTGCTTGAGGGCGGACTCTTGACGATGGGTCTGGATGTGAAGGATTTATGGGTGCTGTTCCTGTCCTGTCTGGTTCTGCTTTCTGTCAGCCTGATGCAGGAAAGCGGTATCAGGGTAAGAGAGACCCTCGCGAAGCAGAACCTCTATTTCCGTTGGGTGATTTATCTGGGTGCCTTGTTCTCCCTGATTCTTTTTGGCGTGTATGGCTTGAATTATAACGCCGCTGACTTTATTTACAGGGGGTTCTGAGTATGAATAGGAAAGAGTGTTTGAAAATTATGGTAAGATGTGTTGCATTTGTGGTGGTTTTCTCCATGCTCTTTGGCAATGCGACGGATTTGCTGATGCGGCATGATGATGAATCCAATGAAATTCATGCCTTTTACAGTGAACCGGAGGATACGATAGATGTGCTGTATGTCGGGAGCAGTCCGCTTCTGCGTGGGGTATCCCCGATGGTGATGTGGCAGGAGCATGGCTTTACGGGCTATGTCCGCGCGTCGGCACTGCAGGCACCCTCTGTCAGCTATGGACTTCTGGCGGAGTCGCTGAAATATCAGAATCCCGAGCTGGTGGTTCTGCTCTGCGATAATATCTTTTCGGATTACGATTATGCGGAGCGGGAAGGGGATTTACGCCGTGGACTGGACGGCATGAAGATGTCGAAATATAAGCTGGATATTATCAAAGAGGTGACAGCTGCGGATGAATCACAGTCCATGCTGTCCTATGCCTTTCCGCTGATGCGCTACCATGACCGTTGGAAGGAAATCAATCTGGCGGAGGATAAGCCGGAGCCATTGCTGGAGCATTCCTTTAAGAAGGGAAATGTTTATCTGAGAGAGATTGCGCCGCAGGCCTACCCCGAAAACTTCATGGAGCCGACAGGGGAAACCGCCTCCTTTGACGAGAGCGCAAAGGGCTATATTGAAAAATCCATCGCGCTTTGCAAGGAAAAGAATATTCCCGTTCTGCTGCTGCATCTGCCGAAAATGAGCTGGACGTATGCGCAGAGCGAGGCACTGGAGGGCTTTGCTGCGGCGCAGGGTGTAACCTATCTGGATCTGGACAGAGCGGAATACAGAGAGCAGCTTGGCTTAGACCCGCAGGTTGATTATTATGATCAGGGACACATGAACCTTACGGGGACAATCAAGCTTTCCGGCTGGCTTGGCGCTTGGCTCGATGCGCAGTATGCTTTGCCTGACCATAGAGAGGATGCCGCAATCAGCGCGGAATGGAACGCGGATTTCAAGGAATACGCCGAGAAAACAGGCTTACAGGAATAAAAAAGAGAACGATGCTTTTCCCGTGGGGAAGGACACCGTTCTTTTTTATTTGGTGAGATTGAGGACTGTTTTCTTCTGCTTTTTGGCAAGGCTTGCGAATTGCGCTGCGCCGCCCCAATCATGCGTGATATAGGTCACAACGAAATGCGATTGTTTCAGCATCCATTTGTTGCGGTAGGAAATGGCGAAACGTTTCGGAGCGGCTTCAATGCCATCGGGCAGAAGGGAAGGAAAGGGATACGCAAGCTTTTTTGTGGGGAGATAGGCTAGAACTACCGTACAGCGAATATGGGGATAGTCCTGCATGAGTTCCGCCAGAGAGGAACGCACCATTGCATCAAATGCCCCATGCGTGCCGACATAAAAGGTATCAACGGACTGCGTTTCAATGAGGTAGACGAGGGCTTGCTTTAATTTTGGCTTTATGGAAGATGGACAGTCGTGATGCCCAAAGAATGTACAGACAGACATAAATTCACCTCTGAAATATGGGATATATCGCAATTATAACATAAATATTTGATTTGGGATATATCCTATACGATTTATCGTAAATTTGTGCAAACTAAAATTACGATAAATCGTAAGGAGGGGTTATCTTGAATACAAAAGAGGCGGTTGCAAAGCGCATCCAGGAATTATGCGCAGAATATGATATGGCTGTTAATGCGTTAGCGACTGCATCGGGTATACCGCCTTCTACCGTTTACAGTATGCTGAATGAAAAAAGCCAGAATCCCGGGGTGGTTTCCATCAAGAAGATTTGTGACGGCTTAGGCATCAGCATCCGAGAATTTTTTGATACGGATTTATTTGATAATCTGGAACAGGAGATAAAATAAAAAAGGAGCTGAAAAGCTCCTTTTATTTTATATATTTTATTTCTTTCTCTTTTTCCCGTAGGTTTTTTCTTTTTTTGCGATTTCGATATGCACCCGCTTGCCCTTGATTTTTGCGTGCTTCATGCCATGCAAAATATCTCTGACAAATTCGTTCGGCACATCCACAAAGGTGTATTCATCAAAAATGGCAATTTCACCCAATGTTTTCCCCGGAATACCTGCCTCATTCGCAATCGCGCCCACGATATCCTTCGCGCGGATTTTGCTTTTTTTGCCGGCATTGATGAACAGGCGTACCATTTTTTCGCCTTCGCCGCCGTAAAGCTCTGTGCCGCCCAGATTGATATCATCCAGTGCATCAATATCGTCTGCATTGACATCAGAAAGATGATCCTTCAATAATGCCGCCGCAATGTCGATGCTGGTGTAATCCTCCTCCATCAGGCGGTCAACGAGGTGGATATATTTCGTCAGATGTCCTTCCTCAATGATACCCTTGATTTTTTCAAGATAAATATTGGTTTTCATTTCCTCTACATCGCTGAGGGTAGGCAGCTTTTGCTGCTGAATCTTCGTTTTGGTGTAGCGCATGATGTCGCGCAGCTTATAGATTTCCTTGCCGACGCAGAAGGTAAATGCCTTGCCTGCCTTTCCTGCACGTCCCGTACGCCCAATGCGGTGTACATAATATTCCTCATCCTGCGGCACATCATAGTTGAATACCACATCAATATCGTCAACGTCAATCCCTCTTGCGGCAACATCTGTCGCAACCAGAATTTCAATCGTGCCATTGCGGAATTTCTGCATGACCTTATCACGCTGTGCCTGCTTGAGGTCGCCGTGCAGCCCTTCTGCGAAATAGCCGCGTCCCTGCAGCATTTCCACTAAATCATCCACGCGTTTTTTCGTATTGCAGAATACCATTGCCAGCTTGGGGTCATACACATCAATGATGCGGCAGAGGGCATCCAGCTTTGTTTTTTCCTTTACGTCAAAATAATACTGCTCGATATTGGGAACGGTCAGCTCCTTGCGGACGATTTTGATAAATTCGGGGTTCCTCTGGAACCGCTTTGTGATATCCAGAATTTCAGGGGAAAGGGTTGCGGAGAAGAGCAGTGTCTGATGCTCCTCCGGAATTTTCACCAGAATGGTTTCGATATCCTCGCGGAAGCCCATATCTAGCATTTCGTCCGCTTCATCCAGAACCATCATCTGTACGGTTTCCGCCTTGATGGTTCTTCTTCTCATGTGATCCATCACGCGACCGGGTGTACCGATGACGACCTGTGTGCCTTTTCTCAGTGCGGCAATCTGCCTGTCGATAGGCTGTCCGCCATAAATGGGCAGAACGCGGATGTTGTCCTTATATTTCAGCAGCTTGCGGAATTCCTCACTTACCTGAATCGCCAGCTCTCTGGTGGGGCAGAGGATGAGCGCCTGCAAGCGTCTGTCCTCAGGGTTAATGCGTTCCAAAAGGGGAATCCCGAAAGCGGCGGTTTTGCCTGTCCCTGTCTGAGACTGTCCGATGATGTCCTTGCCTTCTAAAATAACGGGAATCGCCTGACTCTGGATGGGGGTTGCTTCTTCAAAGCCCATATCCAGCACTGCGCGGCAGATTTCGTTGGAAATATTCATATCTTCAAATCTTAAGTGTTCCATGTTTTCTTCCTTTCTCAAATTAAAGCCATAGATTTTTATAATAACAGGAAAATGTAGGGATTGCAAGCGATTTTTCTTGATTTATCAAGGGATTCTGCGGGGTTTCGGCTTTTTTATACGCAGAATTTATGGTACAATAATAAAATAGCGATAGGGGGGATGAGGATGACAGTATTTTTTCATGCACATATAGACGAACTGGAGTATATGCTGCGTATCGCGATTGCGGCACTGTGCGGCGGCATCATCGGCTTTGAGCGCAGCCGTATGCGCAAGGAGGCAGGTCTGCGGACGCATATCATTGTTGCAGTTGGCGCTGCACTTCTGATGATTGTTTCCAAATACGGCTTTATGGATATTTTGGATATGCCCGGAATGCGGGTGGATGGCTCACGCGTGGCAGCAAATGTCATTACGGGGATTTCCTTCCTTGGGGCGGGAGTTATCTTCGTGCGCGATGTTTCTATTAAGGGGCTGACAACGGCGGCAGGCCTATGGTCGATGGCAGGGGTTGGGCTTGCGATTGGTGCAGGGATGTATGCAATCGGGATTTTCTCCACCGCGCTGATTATGCTGATTCAGGTGTTCGCGCGCGGAAAGCTGCGCAAGCTGGACGGCCCTGTCCGTGACACCTTCAGTATTACCTACGAAAATATGCCGAATGGTCTGGAGGCGTTGAAGGCACAGCTGAAAAACCGCAATATTTTTATTCATCATATTGAGATGGAAAAGAATCCGGATGGGACGGTAAAGGTGACACTGGATGTCAGCCGTGAGCATGCCATCACCTGTACGGATTTGGCAGATATCTTCGCGGAGGATGAAAAAATTAAGGCGTTCCGCTTATAATGAGAAAGAGAACCGAGTGTTTAGGTGTGTTCCAATAAGAAAACGTGAAGAAAATGAAATAGCTGAAAGTTTGCGGATACAAGGAAGTTTCCCGCAGACATCCTTTGACTTAGGCTGTCAAGGGGAACTGACGCAATAGCCGCAGCTTTCAGCATTTCAGAATTCAAGGTTTCTTATTTGGGCGCACCTTTAGGAGCATTCGGTTTTTTTATTGCCCGAAAGCCTGTATACTTTCCCAAAACTCTGCCATACTAACCAAAACAGATGGGAAAGGCGGGGTGAAATGGATATTTATATTAAGCCTGCGGAAAAGGTGCAGCTTGTGGGGAAGCGAGAGGTGCTTCTGCGCGACGTTGCGGAGGTTTTTCTGAGCGGACAGACGGCAGGCGAGGCAGAGCGGCTTGTGGTCTTTCGGATTCCGGAGGAGCGAAAAAAGACGTATCTCCTTTCTGTGGTGGATTTGATACAGGCGCTCAATCGGAAATACCCCAATGCAACAGTGAACAACGTCGGGGAAATGGATATCCTGATTGAATATCTGCCGCAGGCGGAGGGACGCAATCCCTTCTGGGTCTGGGCGAAGGTGGCGTTTGTTTCTCTGGTGCTGTTCGTGGGAGCCTCCACAACGATTATGTGCTTTCATTCGGATACACAGCTGCCGTTGATTTTTGAAAACATGTATTATCTCTTTTTTGAGGAAAGCAAGGAGGTGCCAAAGCTGCTTTCCATTCCCTACAGCATTGGTCTGGGGCTTGGCATTATTGTTTTCTTCAACCATTTTTCAAAAATCACGCTCACGCAGGACCCGACCCCCATTGAAATTGAAATGACGACCTACGAGAAGGAAACCAACGCCAGCGTGATTGACCATCTGAACCGCCGCAAGGGGGGCGCATGATGCTGAAAACGATTTATCTGATATTTTTGGGGCTGGCCTCCGGCTGCATGGTAGCGGCAGGCACATTTGCCTTTATCGCTGCCATCGGCATTGTGCCGCGCATGGCAAAGCGGACGGAAACGCAGCGGTTTATCCGCATCTATGAGGATGCCATTGTGCTTGGGGGAATCTGGGGGACAACGGCGATGTTTATCAGGTATCGCCTGCCCTCCGTGCCGCTGCTTCTGGGCTGCTATGCGCTCTGCACGGGGATTTTCGTGGGCGTGCTCGCAATGGCGCTGACAGAGGTGCTGAATGTCATCCCGATTCTGCTGCGGCGCACAAGGCTGACAAAGGGTCTGCCGTGGCTCATTCTTGCGTTCGCGCTGGGGAAGGTGTGCGGCTCTCTGGTGTATTTTCTGGTGGACGGATTTTATGTGCTTTAAAGCTATTGAAAAGAGGTGGTTTGATTGGATACATCCAAGCAGGCACAGCAAAGCTATGATGCAATGGTAAAAAAGGCTTCGCCCAACAGTCCGATTCTGAGCAACTGCGTGAAAGCGTTTGTTTCGGGCGGTCTGATTTGTGTTTTGGGGCAGATGTTGCTGATGTTTTATACGAAAAAGGGAATTTCCGAAACGGATGCGGCACTCTGGGTTTCCATCACGCTGATTGGAATTTCTGCGTTGCTGACTGCCTTCGGTTTGTATGAAAAGCTGGGAAAATTCTGCGGCGCAGGTACGATTGTACCGATTACGGGCTTTGCCAATTCCGTTGTTTCCCCTGCGATTGAGTTCAAAAAGGAGGGGATGGTGTTCGGCATGGCGGCGAAAATGTTTATTGTCGCAGGCCCTGTCATTGTTTACGGTACGCTGACTTCTATGGCGGTCGGGCTGATTTATTATCTGGTAAGGGTGGTGTGAGGATGAGCAAGAGGATAGGCAGGCAGACGGTGCGTCTTGCGGAAGGAGTTGTGATTCTTTCTGCGGCATCCACCGTAGGCCCAAAGGAGGCGGAAGGCCCTCTGGGGAAATATTTTGACCAAAGGGCAGAGGATGCGCTTTTTGGGGAGGCTACATGGGAGCTGGCAGAAAGCAAATTTGTGGAGAAAAATATGGCGCTGACCTTACAGAAGGCAAACCTCAAAGCGAAGGAGGTCGATTATATTCTCTGCGGTGACTTGCTGAACCAATGCACCGGCTCAACCTTTGGTGTACGGCAATTTGAAATTCCGTTTTTCGGCTTATTCGGTGCCTGCTCCACGATGGGCGAAGCCATGAGCCTTGGGGCAATGCTGATTGACGGCGGCTTTGCGAACCACGTTCTGGCAGGAGCATCTAGTCATTTCTGTGCGGCGGAAAAGCAGTTTCGCTTTCCTCTGCCATTGGGGACACAGCGTCCGCCAACCGCGACATGGACGGTGACGGGGGATGGCGCGGTGGTTTTGGCACGAAAGGGGAACGGACCGAAAATTGTAGAAATCACTACGGGGAAAATTGTGGATATGGGCGTAACGGATGCGAATAACATGGGAGCGGCAATGGCTCCTGCGGCGGCAGATTTATTGCAGACGCACTTTGCGGATACGGGCAGAACGCCGCAGGATTATGATGTGATTGCAACGGGAGATTTGGGAGCGGTCGGCAGAGAGCTGGTGGTGGAGCTTCTGGCGAAGGCAGGCTATGAAATGGACAGCCGCTATACGGACTGCGGCATTGAAATTTTCGATAACGAAACGCAGGATACCCATGCAGGCGGCAGTGGCTGTGCCTGCTCTGCGGTAACATTCTGCGCCTATTTTTATCCGAAGCTCCTTTCGGGCGAAATCGGGCGAATGCTGTTCATCCCGACAGGGGCATTGATGAGCCCTACTTCCTCTCAGCAGGGGCAGTCCATCCCCGGCATTGCGCATGGGCTTGTGATAGAGGGCTGCAAAAAGGGGGCGAAGAAATGACGGAGCTTTTGAAGGCTTTTTTAGTGGGAGGTTTGCTTTGCGTCATCGGACAGCTTCTGATTGATAAGACAAAGCTGATGTCAGGGCGAATTCTGGTGCTGTATGTCTGCATCGGGTGCATCCTCGGCGGCTTGGGAATTTATCAGAAAATCGAAGGCTTTGGCGGCGCAGGGGCAACCGTTCCGCTTACGGGCTTTGGCTTTCGCCTTGCGGAGGGGGTCATGAAGGAGGTTGAGCACGCAGGGATTCTCGGCATTTTTACGGGCGGCATCAAGTCCGCCGCGGCAGGGATTACGGCGGCTGTTTTCTTTGCATTTATTTCTGCGCTTTTTGCAAATCCAAAAGAAAAATAAAAGGATGTCTGTGGGAAACTTCCTTGTATCCGCGGTCTTTCAGCTATTTCATTTTCTTCATGCTTTCTTATTGGACACACCTAATGCAAAATTTTTGGTTTTTGCAGAAAGACCTGCAAAAATCGAAAGGATGGGCAATCTTATCTAAATTATTGCCAAAAAATTCTATGCAAGTTTATGTATTATTCAATATACATTTTGCGGCGAACGTGCTATAATAAGGATAACAAAAAAATAAAAAGGAAGTGGAGCCCATGCACAGCGCTATTGGGTCCCGCAAGGATTTCAATAACTTGGATGAAGATCAGTTGTTGGCGGAGTATAAGGTGTGTCTGGAAGGACTTCTGGAACACGAGCAGGTTCTCAAGCTGGACTTGCATACACAGCATTGCAATACAAGCAGACTTCAGCATAGTATAAATGTATCCTATTACAGCTTTCTGATTTGCTACAAGATGGGGTGGGATTATCATTCCGCAGCCAGAGCAGGGTTACTGCATGATTTGTACTTTTATGATTGGCGGGTAAAGAAATATATTCGTTCCAGCCATTCCTCTTGGCATCCGCGCATTGCGCTTCTGAATGCACAGAAAATCACAAAGCTGAATAAGGTCGAAATGGACGCGATTCGTAAGCATATGTGGCCTTGTACACTGATTCCGCCCCGTTATATCGAATCCTATGTTGTTACCTTCGTCGATAAAATCTGTGCTGTCTGCGAATTTGCAGAACGCAGCTACGCAGAGGCAGCAAAGAAAGTCGTACGGAGATTCAGAAGAGGCTTTGTTTCTTAATCCTTGACGGGACGTATGCAGACAGAACATTACAATTTCATACGTTTTTTGGAAGTGACAGAAAAATAATCAATCAAACAGATAAAGCAGAAAAAGGAATCCTCCGTATGAGAAAATCTACGGAGGATTTTTTATGTGCGAAGAATATCAGCCGTTTTGTCTGGGGTAGACCATATTTTCCTCTTTGATGCAGGAAAGCACCTCATCCACGAATTTCTGACATTCGATTCTGGTGATGCCGAGGTTGTGGTCAAGGTAATTGCCGCACATTTCGGGCTTTGCGGCAGGGATTTCCTCGTCAAAGTCCGCCATATACTGATAGCAGTCCTTCATAATTTCCGCCACATCCGCAGATTCCAGATCTCCCTTGAAGATGACATACATTCCTGTGCGGCAGCCCATGGGGCCGACATAGATGGTTTTATCCGCCCAGACAGGGTTCGCGCGGAAGAAGGTTGCCATCAGATGCTCGATGGTGTGCATCACGGAGGTATCCATCACCATTTCGCGGTTCGGCTCCTTCATGCGGACATCGAAGGTTGTCAGAACGCCGTCACCGACGGTATCCTTTCTGGAAACATAAATTCCGCGGAGCAGTCGATTGTGGTCAATGCCAAAGCTTGTTACATCCATTTTTTTCATCCTTTCCAATCATAATGCGTTTCATTGCCTTTCATTGTACCTATTTTTTTATGAGATTGCAAGGACTTCTAATAATACTGTATACCTATAGGGATTGTGTTGCAGAATGAAAAAAAGTTCGCTATAATGTGCAAAAAGAAACAGCTTTTCGGAAACAAAAGACAAAAGAGAGAGAAAGAAGGAATGAGACATGGGTAAGATTTTGACAAGAGAGGAAGCTTGGGCATTACTGAACGAATATAATAAGGAGCCGTTTCATCTGCGCCACGGCGAAACAGTTGAGGGCGTGATGCGCTATCTGGCACAGGAGTTGGGCTATGGCGACGAGGTGGATTTCTGGGGCAATGTCGGTCTGCTGCACGATTTGGATTTTGAACAGTGGCCTGAGGAGCACTGTGCCAAGGTGCAGGAGCTGATGCGGGAAAGAGATATTGACGAAAGAATGATTCATGCGGTGGCAAGCCATGGCTACGGCATCTGCTGCGATATTGAGCCGGAGCATGAAATGGAAAAGGTGCTTTTCGCTGTGGATGAGCTGACAGGGCTGATTGGTGCGGCGGCGCTGATGCGTCCCTCCAAGAGCGTAAAGGATATGGAGCTGAAATCCGTAAAGAAAAAATTCAAGGATAAGCATTTTGCCGCAGGCTGTGACAGAGAAATCATCAAAACAGGCGCAGAACGTCTGGGCTGGGAGCTGGATGAGCTGATTCAGAAAACACTGGACGGCATGAAGGCGGACGAAAGAAACGCATAAAGCGCATAGTGGACAATAGTGGACACATAATAGACAATAGTGGACACATAACGGACACCTCTTTTCGGGAGAACGATTCTTTCCGAAGGAGGTGTTTTTCTTTTCGGAAAAATAAGAAAAAATCAAGCACTTCTTAATAGAAAATTTCTTTTTTATAGGGGGATTTTGTTGTATACTATAAAATAAGGCGGAATATTTACAAAAGAAACGGAGATGAGGTTTGTGAGAGAGCATTTGAAGGATTGCAGGCGCATTGTTGTGAAGGTAGGCACCTCCACGATTACCTATCCAAACGGCAGGCTGAACCTGAAACGGGTGGAGGAGCTGGCATGGGTGCTGACGGATTTACGCAACCGCGGCAAGGATGTTATTCTGGTTTCGAGCGGCGCGATTGGGGTCGGCGCAGTGCGGATGGCAATGAAAACACGCCCGACTGCTGTGCGCGAAAAGCAGGCGGCGGCAGCTGTGGGACAGGCAATGCTGATGCAGATTTATCATAATTTTTTCGACAGGTATAATCAGACGGTGGCACAGGTGCTTCTGACAAAGGAGGAGCTGAGCAGCGACAGCCGCTATGAAAATACAAAAAATACACTGGAAACCCTTCTGGAAATGGGCATTATTCCTATCGTCAATGCAAACGATACCATTTCCACCTACGAAATTGAAATTTCCGATAATGACCGCCTTTCTGCCATGGTAGCGGAAATCATTCACGCGGATTTGCTGCTGCTGCTGACGGATATTGATGCGCTTTATGATAAAGATCCGCGTCACAATCCCGATGCAAGGCGTGTGGCGCATGTGGCAGCGGTGACGGATGAAATCAGGGCCATGGCAGGGGAGAAAAAGGGCTCGGAATTCAGCGTAGGCGGCATGAAAACAAAGCTGCAGGCGGCAGGCATCTGCCTTGCGGCAAATGTTAAAATGGCAATCGCCAACGGCGAAGACCCGAAGGTCATCCACCGTATCATCGACGGAGAGGACATCGGTACGCTGTTTGGCTGATACAGAAAATGATTAAAAAAGAAAAGCTTGAGAAAAACTGGAGGTTTATACAATGAGTTATTGCCCGAACTGCGGCAGACAGATTCTGGATGAAAGTCTGGGCTGCCCTGTATGTAATGTAAGAAATAATATCGACCCGACCAAAAAGCCCGTACCTGCGGAACAGACGGATGAATATAAGGAAGGCAACAGCTTTCAGGAGGAAGCAAAAGCGGAGCAGGCGGAAACCGTGGATTCCTTTACCGTAGAGGAAGCCGACGGCAAAACACACCACTTTGAGACCAACGAGGAAACCGGTGATGCCGAATATAAAAAGAAAAACACCGTAGATGCGGATGCAAAAATCCCGACTGCAATCAAGGTTCTGGTTATTGTGCTGATTGTTGCGGTTGGCGGTCTGGGTGCGATTGCAGGCTGTGTGGCAGGCGTTGCGCTGAGCAAAAGTCCCTCTGAGGATTACCGCCGCTTCGGGAAAACCATGATGACGGTCAGCATTGTGATGCTGGTGCTTTCCTTTATCTGCTGTGTACTCGGCACAGCGGCAGGTGCGTTCTCCAACATCATGTACGAAACCTTTTGATAGGCTATGTTTCTGACAAGAATGGGCTCTGCTGTCTGTCACAGGATGGCAGAGCGCAGCTTTCTCTGGGGGCAGGGAACAATGCCCCTTTGCGCTCGCTGTACGGGAATTTATGTCGGGGTGCTTCTGGCGTTTTGCTTTCTGCTTCTGAAAAAGCGGATGGACGCAGGAAGGCCCTTTTCCAAGGGACAGGCAATGCTGACGGCACTGATGATTCTGCCGATTGGGATAGACGGACTGGGCAGCTATCTCGGCTTTTGGGAAAGCAATCAGCTGATGCGCGTGCTTTCGGGCAGTCTGGTGGGGGCGGTTGTCCCCGGTTTTCTGCTGCTTGCGGTCAATTTTGACCCTGCACAGGGCAACAAACAGCCGATTTATGAGCATACAATGGAGCTGCTTCTGCTTTTGCTGCTTTCCGCAGGGCTTGGCTTTGGTCTGTGGCTTGGTCTGCCGCTTGTAGGCGTGCTTGCGGTTGCTTCTGTTCTGGGGGAAATTTTTCTCTGGGGCGGCTTTGTCTGGCTGCTTCTGAAAAATCTCTGTGGCAGGAAACGGCTTCCGTTCTGGCAAATCTCTTTGGCGGCGGCGTTTCTGGGTCTGTATGTGATAGGAGGCTTGATGCAGTGAAAAAGGAATTACGGCAAAGGGCACTTGCGGCACGCAATGCTTTAGAAAAACGGGAGGAAAAAAGCAGACAGATTGCGGCGCATATTCTGGAAAGTGCGGCATATCAGAATACAGAGCGGATTTTTACCTTTGTGAGCATGGGCTCTGAGGTGGAAACGGAGGAAATCATCCGACAGGCGTGGCAGGATGGGAAAGCTGTTGCCGTGCCGAAAACGGAGAAGCACAGAGAAATGCACTTTTATGAAATCCGATCCCTTGCGGAGCTTTCGGAGGGGCGTTTCGGCGTAAGAGAGCCGAAGGGCGGCGTAGTCTGCATCCCGAAGGAGGGAGATTTGCTGCTGGTGCCCGGCTTATTGTTTGATGGAAAAAAGAACCGCCTTGGCTATGGCGGCGGTTATTATGATACCTATTTTGCGAAGCATAAGGAAGGAAAACGAATCGGACTTGCGTTTGCGGCGCAGCGTTTCGCGGAGGAATTGCCGACGGAGGAAACAGATGTGCCGTTAGATGCAGTCGTAACGGAAAACGGATGGGAGGAATGAAGATGAGCAGCTTGATTGAAATGGGACAAAAAGCGAAGGACGCGGCGGTGGTTTTGGCAACCCTGTCCACCCCTGCGAAAAATAAGGCATTGCTTGCCTCTGCGGATGCCCTGCTTGCGGCAAAGGCAGAGATTCTGGCGAAAAATAAGGCAGATGTGGATGCGGCAGTGGAAGCAGGCATCAAGGGTGCATTTATCGACAGACTGACGCTGACCGAGGCGCGCCTTGCGGATATGGCAGAGGGTCTGCGGCAGGTGGCAAAGCTGGATGACCCTGTGGGCGAGGTGCTGTCCATGAAAACACTGGACAATGGACTGGTGATTGGACAGAAGCGTGTCCCCATGGGTGTCATCGGGATAATTTTTGAAGCACGCCCGAATGTGGCAGCGGATGCCTTCGGACTTTGCCTGAAAGCCGGCAGTGCGGTTATTCTGCGCGGCGGGAAGGAGGCCTTTCAGACGAATCGGGCGGTGATTTCCGCTCTGCGCGGCGCATTGGCGGCAGAGGGTCTGCCGGAGGACTGCGTGCAGATGGTTCCCGATACCTCCCGTGAAACGGCAAATGAAATGATGCGGCTGAGCGGCTATCTGGATGTGCTGATTCCGCGCGGCGGCGCAGGCTTAATCAACAGCGTGGTGCAGAACAGCACCGTTCCCGTCATCCAGACGGGCGTTGGCAACTGCCATGTGTTTGTGGATGAAAGTGCGGATTTGGAAAAGGCGGCACGCATCGTCATCAATGCGAAAACACAGCGTCCCGGAGTTTGCAATGCCTGCGAAAGCCTGCTTGTGCATGAAGCCATTGCGGAAAAATTCATGCCGGAAATCGGCAAGGCGTTGCAGGAAAGAAAGGTCGAAATCCGTGGGGATGAAGCAACACAGGGCTTGGTTTCGGGCGCAGTGCCTGCAACGGAGGAGGACTGGGCAACCGAATATGCCGATTACATCATTTCCGCAAGAGTGGTAAAGGATATTGACGAAGCCATCCGCCATATCAGAAAATACAGCACCGGTCATTCCGAAGCCATCGTGACGGAAAATTATACCAATGCACAGCGTTTTCTGAATGAGGTGGATGCGGCAGCGGTGTATGTCAATGCGTCTACGCGGTTTACGGATGGCGGTCAATTCGGCTTTGGTGCGGAAATCGGCATCAGCACACAGAAGCTGCATGCGCGCGGCCCTATGGGTCTGAAGGAGCTGACAACGACGAAGTATATTATCTACGGAAATGGTCAGATCAGAGAATAAGCAGGAGGAAAAATCCATGCAGGACAAACATTATTTGGATGACTGGATTCATGTGCCCATTTGCCAGAAGGGGGATAAGCTGTATCATTACACAACGGCGGAAGGCATCCGCGGCATTGTGGAGAATCGGGAATTTGTGGCAACGAAAAGCGATTTTCTGAATGATAAGATGGAATTTCAATATGCCGTTGAGGTGATGGAGCGGCTGATTGAAAGATATATTGTGAATACGGATCTGCGCATGCAGTTTTCCGCAAAGCTGAAGGCGGAAATTGACCGTATCGGCATTATTTCTTCTGCTCATGCCGCTTTGGATGAGGATGAAATGAGCTTTTATGTGGTGGCATTTTCCAAGCAGAATAATAATTCTCTGCTCTGGGCAGAATTTACGGATTTTCGCGGCTATTGTCTGGAATTTGATTATGAAAAGATTGTAGAGGGCTTCCGGCATCGCGTATTCCTGCATGGAACGGTGATTTATGATGAGGAGGAACAGATGAACGGGCTTCTGGAAAGCCTGCTTTCCTGCATCCATAGCCTTGTGGAAAAGGGAGCGAAGGATTTGCAGGGCTTTTTCGAGGAGGACGCAATTCCTTCGGAGGAATCGCTGAATCAGCTGGTCGATGCAATGGCGGTGGTCTGCTCTGTGTATACAATGTTTTTCAAAAAAAGCTATTTTGCAGGGGAGGAGGAATATCGGTTCATTTTTCCGCCGCTGCATTATGAGAAGGGGCAGGATAGGCCGCAGTTTCGCCTGCTGGATCAGATTTTTCTTCCCTACATCATGGTGGAGCTGGAGGCGGAGCAGCAGGAGCTTCCCTTGCAAAGTGTCATGGTTGGTGCAAAAAACAACAGTGACATTGCCGTGCGTGGCATGAAATATTTTCTGAAAACACAGGGACTGGATATTCCCGTTTTGCTTTCGGATATTCCTCTGCGGTATTAAAAAAAGAACAGCCTGTAGGAAGTTGCTTTCGTACAGGCTTTTTTGTTGGATTTGACTAATTTCTGCCCTTCGGGTAAAATATAACAATACGGCATTTTGCCAAAAACTATCGCAGAGAGGATTTGAAACTATGAATGGTTCTTTTTTGGTAATACTTCTGGGGATTCCCGGGATTCTGGTGGCGACAACCGTCCACGAATTTGTCAGAGCGCTTGCTTCAACGGTTCTGGGGGATAATTATCCCAAAAGTCAGGGGCAGGTGACGCTGAACCCCGTCAAGCATTTTGAGCCCATCGGCTTCCTGATGATGCTCTACAGCGGCGGCTTCGGCTGGGGCAAGCCTGTGGAAACGAGTGCGTTATATTATAAAAACAGAAAAAGAGATACGCTTCTGGTTGCGATTCTGCCGACCGTAGTCAATCTCATTCTGGGTCTGGTGTTCCTTTTTGCTTACGGCACATTCCGGAGCAAGGGGTATTATATCGGTACGCTGCTTCATTATCTGGCGTATTATAATATTGCGCTGGCGGTGTATAATATACTGCCTGTTGCGCCTATGGATTGCACAAAGGTGCTTGCGGTGCTGCTGCCGGCAAATCAGTATTTCAAATATATGCAGAATGAAAAGCTGATTCAGATGCTGTTCCTATTCCTGCTGTTCTTCGGGATGATTACAGGCTTCATGGATAAAATCATTTACGCGGTGCTTTCCCTGTTCGGCGGTATGATTGGTTTGATGTAAGCGCGGGGAAGGGAATTCTATGGAGACAATCAATATCAGACTGGCAGCGTTTGAGGGCCCTTTGGATTTGCTATATCATCTGATTGAAAAAAACGAAATTGATATTTATGATATTCCCATTGCGGCACTGACGGAGCAATACCTCGCCTATCTGGATGCGGCAGAGGACAGGGATATGGACGGCATGAGCGAATTTTTGCTGATGGCGGCAACGCTGCTTGAAATCAAAAGCAAGCTGCTTCTGCCCAAGCCGAAGGCAGAGGAGGAGGAAGGGCCTGACCCCAGAGAGGAACTGGTACAGCGCCTGCTGGAATATAAGCGGATTAAGGACGCAACAGAGACCCTCAAGGAGCGCGAGGAGGAAGCGGCACTTGTGTACTATAAGGAAGCGGATGCCTCTGTGGCAAAGCTGAAGGAACAGCCGCCGCAGGAATTGGAGGATTTATTGCAGGGCATCACCATGGATGACCTTTATCGGGCGTTCCGGCAGGTGATGGCGAGAAAGGAAACCAAGGAGGATAAGGTGCGCAGCTCCTTCCGTTCGGTGCAGAAGGATTTATTTACCGTTGGGGAAAAGATGGAATACATCCGCGATATGCTGATTCTGCATCCGCATGAAAAAACAGCCTTCCATACCATTTTCCGCAGAAATGCAGGGAAGATGGAAAGGGTTGTGACCTTTCTGGCACTATTGGAGCTGATTAAGCAGAAGGAAGTGCAGATTACACAGGAGAAAAACTTTGGTGAAATTTTCATCAGCAGATATGATGAAGGAGGGGCAGAATGAGATTATCGGAGCTGGAAGCGGTTGTGGAGTCCCTGCTGTTTATTGCCGGTGACGCGGTGCCCTTGGCATCCATCGCGCAGACGATTGAGCTGGATCAGGCAACGACGCGGGCGGTCGTGCTTTCCCTTGCGGATAAATATGAGAAGGAAAAACGGGGACTGCGGATTGTGGAGATTGCGGACGCGTATCAGATGTGTACGGCGGCAGAATGCTTTGAATATATCCGTAATATGTATAAAAGCCCACAGCGGCAGGGACTGACGCAGTCCCTGCTGGAAACGCTGGCGATTATCGCCTATAAGCAGCCGATGACGCGCGCGCAGGTGGAGGAAATCCGTGGGGTCAATTCCGACCATGCGGTGACGAAGCTTCTGGAAAAGCGGCTGATTTGTGAGGTCGGGCGGGCGGATACCCCCGGCAAGCCGATTCTTTTTGGCACAAGCAAGGAATTTCTGCGGTATTTCGGCTTTAAGAGTATTCGGGAGCTGCCGCCTTTGGAGGAAGAAAATTCGGAAGAAGCCAAGGAGAAGGATGCGGAAACAGAGTTTCATACATAAGCGAAAAACAGAATAAAGATAGCAGGAGGAGGGATGCCTATGAAACGGAGAGCAATTCTTTTTTTCCTGCTTTTTTTATTGCAGATGGGAAGTGTGCCGACCCTTGCTGCAGAGCCGACCGTTGCGGCGCAGGGCGCAGCGTTGATTGACGGAAAAACAGGGCGGCTGTTATGGGGGAAGAACGCGGACGCACCCCTTGCGATGGCAAGCACCACGAAGATTATGACGGCGATACTGGTTCTGGAGCAGGCAAGCCTGACGGAGGTTGTCACAGTCAGCAAAAACGCGGCACAGCAGCCAAAGGTACACATGAGCCTACAGGAGGGAGAGCGGTGGCAGGCAGGGGCTTTGCTTTCTGCCATGCTCCTGCGCTCCTATAATGATGCGGCGGTGGCATTGGCGGAGCAGGTTTCGGGGGACGTGACGAAGTTCTGCGCGGAAATGACGAAGAAGGCAAAGGAAATCGGCGCAAGGGATACGGTTTTTAGCTCGCCCAACGGACTGGACAGCCACCTGACAGCGGAGCAGCACCACTCCACCGCCTACGATATGGCATTGATTGGGGCGTATGCGCTGGAAAACGAAACCTTTCGGGAGATTATCGCACAGCAGGAGATTCATGTGTCCGATTTGACTGGAGGGCACCCTTGCAGTGTGACAAATGCAGACCGCTTTTTGCGGGAATACAGCGGTGCGCTTGGCATTAAAACAGGCTACACCAATCGGGCAGGGCATTGCTTTGTCGGCGCGGCAGAACGGGATGGCGTGCGGCTGGTTTCGGCGGTGCTTGGCAGTGGCTGGGGGGATGCAGGCAAGCAGAAAAAGTGGACGGATACGAAAGCCCTGATGGACTATGGCTTTGCGACCTTCCATCCCTACGAGGCAGTGCAGGCAGGGAAACCATTCGGAGAAATCCGCATTACCGATTCCCCGACAGCGCAGATGGAGGCGATTCTTGCAGAGGGCTATACGGCGTTATTTTCTGATGCGGAAATCGAAAAGCTGCACCTGACGGCAGACTTGCCAAAGGAGCTTGCCGCGCCCGTGCATCGGGGCGAAAGGCTGGGGCAGGCGGTGCTTTGGCTTGGTGAGGAACGGCTTGCGGCGGTGGATTTGCTTGCGGCAGAGGATGCAGAACCGTTCACCCTTAGGGAACGGCTGCTTCGCCTTGCGGAGGGGTGGCTCAGCTGGAGAGATTAGAGAAACTTTTGACTTTCTGCGAAGGCTCATGTATACTGAGGAAAATCGAATGAAAAATACAGGTTGAGAACGGAGTTAAGATATATGGAAGAAAAATTGGAACGATTGCAGAAATTTCTGGCTGAGGCAGGCGTGGCATCTCGCAGAAGGGCAGAGGAGCTGATTGCACAGGGAAAGGTGAAGGTCAACGGGAGGGTTGTAACCGAAATGGGGCTGAAGATTGACCCCGAAAAGGATGAGGTGTCCTATCTGGACAGGAAAATCAGCAAAAAGGACACCAAGCTTGTCTATCTTATGTTGCATAAGCCGGTCGGCTATGTGACAACGGCGAAGGAGCAGTTCGGCAGACCTGCGGTGGTCGACCTCATCAAGGGCGTGAACGCGCGGATTTTCCCTGTCGGGCGTTTGGATTATGATACATCGGGGCTTCTGCTGCTGACAAATGACGGAGACCTGACCTATAAGCTGACGCACCCCAAGCATGATGTGGAGAAAACCTATATTGCGAAGCTTTATGGTGTGCCCGATGAGGGGGCGCTGCAGAAATTCCGCAGGGGCGTTGTGATTGACGGAAGGAAAACGAAGCCTGCGAAGATTCAGATTCTCGAAAGAGAGAAGGACGGGCGCTTCTGCACGGCGGAAATCGTGATTCATGAGGGCAGAAATCGGCAGGTGCGTAAAATGTGCGAATCCATTAAGCACCCCGTTGCACAGCTGCAAAGGGTGGCAACGGGAGAGCTTACGCTGGGGGATTTGCCGAAGGGAAAATATCGCCATTTGACAGAGAAGGAAATCAGATACTTAAAGAGATTATAAAAAGAAGGGGCTGCTTTGGGAGTTTTCCAAGGCGGTCTTTTTTACTTGAAAGGCGATAGTGCTTGCCGTATAATATATATTTAGGAAACTATTGAGAATAAGGAGGAAAAGCCTCGTGGAACAGAACAAAACAAGATTTTACCTCATTCGTCATGGGGAAACGGATTGGAACAAGGGCGGCCGGTATCAGGGCTGCACGAATATACAGCTGAACGATGCAGGCAGGGAGCAGGCGCGCCTTCTGGGGGAACGCTTCAAATTTCTGCCGCTGGATGTGGTCTATGTATCCCCTCTGGACAGGGCGGTGGCAACTGCGGCACCGTTGGCGGCGGCGCATGGACTGACCCCCATTCAGGATGCACATTTCAGAGAAATCAACTTCGGTGAATGGGAAGGACATACCATCGCGGAGCTGAAGGAAAAATATGGCAAGGCATATATAGATTTTTTTGAAAATCCTTTTGACCATCCTGTGCCCGGAGAAGGTTCCTTTCAGAATGCGATGGATCGCGCATTGGAAGGCTTTGAGGCACTGGCGGAGCGTCACAAGGGGCAGAATGTCGCGATTGTTTCGCATGGCGGACTGCTGCGCGTGATGCTGGTCGGTCTGCTTGGCATGGGGGATGAATTTTACCGCAAGACATGGATGACAAATACCTCTGTGACGATGGTGGATGTGATGGAGGACGGCAGAAAGCTGCTCATGACCTTAAATGATAAGGCACATCTGGAGATGGCAGAGCTGTTTGAAAAGGGTGAAGGAAAATGAAGAAGAAAATTATCGTGGTCGGCGGCGGTGCGGCAGGGCTGATGGCGGCAGGACGCGCGGCAGAACGGGGACATGAGGTACACCTCTACGAAAAAAATAACCGCATCGGGAAGAAAATCCTGATTACGGGCAAGGGACGCTGCAATGTGACGAATGACAGCGATGTGGAGGGGCTTCTGGAAAATATCCCCGGCAATCCCTATTTTTTATACAGCGCCTTTTACCAGCTGGACAGCTTCGGCTTGCAGGAATTTTTTAAGGAGCAGGGTCTGGAGCTGAAGGTGGAGCGCGGCAAGCGTGTATTTCCTGTGTCTGACCGTTCTCTGGATGTGGTGTTGGCATTGGAAAAATACCTCAAGAAAAATGGGGTGAAGCTGCATCTGGAAAGTCCTGTGGAAGGTATTCTGATTGCGGATGGCAGGGCAGAAGGGATTCGGCTGAAAAACGGAAAGGAAGAAAGGGCGGACGGCGTGATTGTCTGCACGGGCGGTCTTTCCTATCCCGGTACAGGCTCTACGGGGGATGGCTACCGTTTTGCGAAGGCGGCAGGACATCATGTGACGAAGCTGTACCCCTCTCTGGTGCCGCTCAGAACAGAGGAGGACTGGTGCCACGAGCTGATGGGGCTGAGTCTGAAAAATATTGAAATTACGATAAAAAATAAAAAGGGCAAGAAGGTTTACAGTGACTTCGGGGAAATGCTGTTTACGCATTTCGGTGTTTCCGGTCCTGTGATTCTGAGCGCGAGCAGGCATATCATTTTGACGATAGAGGAAGGATATCGGCTTTACATTGACCTCAAGCCTGCGATGGATGAGAAAAAGCTGGATGCGCGTATTCTGCGCGATTTTGAAAAATTTGCGAATAAGGATTTTGCAAACGCACTGGATGCGCTTCTGCCGCAGAAGCTGATTCCCGTTATCGTTCGTCTTTCGGGGATTGATGCGCGCAAAAAGGTGAACAGTGTGACGAAGGAAGAAAGAAAGCGTCTGGTCGGGCTTTTGAAGGCACTGCCGCTCACGATTACGGGGACAACGGGCTATAACGAAGCGGTTGTCACCTGCGGCGGAATTCAGGTGAATGAGATTGACCCTGCGACGATGGAGAGTAAATTTGTGAAGCAGCTGCATTTTGCAGGCGAGGTTCTGGATGTGGATGCATATACGGGCGGCTTTAATCTGCAAATTGCATTTTCCACAGGCTTTGCGGCAGGGAATGCGGTTTGCGCGGAATAAGGAGGAAAAAAGCATGAAACGATTTGCCATTGCGGTGGATGGGCCTGCCGGCTCAGGAAAAAGCACCGTTGCGAAGATGGTTGCCAAGAGGCTGGGCATTATTTATGTGGATACGGGCGCGATGTACCGCACGGTTGCCCTGTTCTGCACGGAGAAGGGCATTGCCCTTGCGGATGAAGCGGCTGTGGTTGCGGCGCTGGCAGATTTGCAGATGAAAATTGTACCGGAGGAGGGCGGTCAGCGCATTTTCCTGAACGGAAGGGATGTTACGGCGGAAATCCGCACGGCGGAAATCGGAAAGGGTGCATCCACGGTTGCGGCGTATCGGCAGGTGCGTGCGCGGATGGTGGAATTGCAGCAGGAAATGGCGCGGGAACATTCTGTGATTATGGATGGCAGAGATGTCGGGACGGTTGTTCTGCCCGATGCCGAGGTGAAGATTTATCTGGATGCCGGCGTGGAGGAGCGTGCGCGCCGCCGTGTGGGCGAATTGCAGGAAAAAGGCGAAACGGCGGATTTTGAAGAAATCAAAAAAATGATTATCGAAAGAGATTACAACGATATGCACAGAGCGCACAGTCCCTTGAAAAGGGCGGCAGATGCGGTTTCTCTGGATTCGACAGGCATGGGCATTGATGCTGTGCTGCACGCCATTTTGGATATTGTTGCGGAAAGGGTGAAAGAAAAATGAAGGATACAGAAAAGAAATCATGGGTCTATTATGTAGCGATTTTTCTGGTGAAAATTTGGTATGCCATTATGTTCAGGGTGGAAATCATCGGGAAGGAAAATATTCCCGAAACCGGCAACGGTGTGATTTGCAGCAACCATTACAGCAATTATGATCCTGTTTCCACGGCGATTTATCTGGACAGGCTGCCGCATTATATCGCAAAGAAGGAATTATTTAAAAATAAGCTGTTTTCATGGGTGCTTGACCGGCTGGGCGTATTCCCGATTGACCGCAAGGTTTCTATGGACATGAAGGCGGTGAAAACAGCAATCAAGCTTTTGAAGGAAGGCAAGATTGTCGGCATTTTTGCGGAAGGCAGACGGGTAAAGGCAGGCGAGGACGTTGCGGCAAAGGCAGGAGTGGCGCTTTTTGCGATGAAGGGAAATGCACCTGTCATTCCCTGCGCCATCAGCGGCACCTATAAATTCCGCAGCAAGCTTACGATTCGCTATGGCGAGCCGCTGACGTTGGATGAATTTCGGGATAAAAAGCTGACAACAGAGCTGATGGGCGAAATCACGAAGGTGATTATGGATAAGGTGGAAGAATTGAAGGTGAAGGAATGAGCAACGTAACACTGGCGGCATCCGCGGGGTTTTGCTTTGGCGTGAAGCGCGCGATTGAAATGGCATACGCAGAGATTGAAAAAAATGGCGGCACCCCCTTATATTCCTATGGCTCCTTGATTCACAACAAGGAGGTAACAAGGGATTTGGACGAAAAGGGACTGCATATCATTGAAAGCCTTGATGGGATTGACGAGGGTACGGTTGTGATTCGTTCGCACGGTGTCGGGAAGTTTCTGTATGATGCGCTGGAGGAAAAGGGCATGCGAATGGTGGACGGTACCTGTCCGTTTGTCAAGAAGATACACACGATTGTGAATGAAGCGTGGAATCAGGGCAAAAGCATCATCATTGCCGGAGACGGCAAGCACCCGGAGGTGCAGGGTATTAACGGCTGGTGCGGCAATACAGCCGTTATTCTGGAAAGCCCTGAGGAGGCAAGGACGGCAGAGCTTGATTCGGAGAAGGACTACGCCGTTGTGGTGCAGACAACCTTCCGCCAGAGCAAGTTTGACGATATGCTTGCCATTTTGCGGGAGAAGGGGCTGAAAATGGAGATTTCCCAGACCATTTGTTCTGCGACGGAAAAGAGGCAGAAGGAAGCCATGGAGCTTTCCCAAAATGTGGATAAAATGATTGTCATCGGGGACAAAAAAAGCTCTAATACACAAAAATTGGTTGAGATTTGTAAAAAAAATTGCGAGAATACGGTTCATATTGAAACAATTTGCGATTTAGTGTTGAAAACTTTTAAGAAGGATGATAGAATAGGGATAACTGCGGGTGCGTCCACACCACCTGCAATAATTAAGGAGGTAGTAGTTACTATGAGCGAAATTGAAAATGTAAATGTTGAAGAAGTGAGTTTTGAGCAGATGCTGGAAGATTCTCTTGTTACCCTGCACACAGGCGATGTTGTAAAAGGCACCGTTATTCAGGTTGTAGGCGAAGAGGTTTCCGTTAATCTGGGTTTCAAATCTGACGGTGTTATCCCCAGAGGCGAATTCAGCAGAGATACAACAGTAGTTCCCAGCCAGGTTGTACAGCCCGGTGATGAAATCGAAGTTTTCGTTGTTCGTGTAAACGATGGCGATGGCAATGTACTTCTGTCCAGAAAGCGTATCGAAGAACAGAAGGGCATGGAAGATATCGAAAAGGCATTCAATGAAAAAACAGTTGTTACAGGTACTGTAACAGACGTTGTAAAGGGCGGTCTGATTGCAGTTGTAAACGGCGTAAGAGTATTCATTCCTTCCTCTCAGGTTTCCAACAGATTCATCGAGGATCTGAGCGTATTCAAGGGTCAGGAGCTGGAATTCAATATCATTGAAATGGATAGAGTAAAACGTCGTATTATCGGCGGCAGAAAAGATCTGGTTGAACAGGAAATCGCAGCAAAGAAGGCAGCTCTGTTTGAAACAATCGCAGTTGGCTCCAAGATTGCAGGTACTGTTTCCAGACTGACAGATTTCGGCGCATTCGTTGATCTGGGCGGCGTAGATGGCCTGATTCACATTTCCGAAATGAGCTGGGGCAGAATTTCCAACCCCAGAGAGGTTCTGAAGGAAGGTCAGGAAGTTGAAGTATTCGTTCTGGATGTAGATAAGGAAAAGGGCAAAATCAGCCTGTCCCTGAAGGATGCAGACAAGAACCCCTGGAAGCTGGCAGCTGACAAATATGCAGTTGGCTCCATCGTTGAGGGTAAGGTTGTTCGTATGGTACCCTTCGGTGCATTCGTTGAACTGGAACCCGGCGTAGATGGTCTGGTACACATTTCCCAGATTGCAAACAAGCACGTTGTAAAACCCGAAGATGAACTGAAGGTTGGCGAAATCATCAACGTGAAGGTTCTGGAAGTAAATTCCGACCAGAAAAAAATCAGCCTTTCCAAGAGACAGGCAGATGCTCCTGTGGAAGAAGCTCCCGCAGCAGAATAATCCCGTGTGCAAAAGCTCCCATTGTGGCGTGACCATGGTGGGAGTTTTTTATTGAAATTTTATATATGCAAATTTTGAATAATATTAAAAAATTTCATAAAAATGCGTAATTGATAGAAAAAACATTAAAAAATGATAAAAAAACCGACATTGTTATGTCTGCATTTTTATGATATACTTTTTAGGTAATTTCGTGGGATAAAGGAGGAAAGTGCATGAATAAGCATGAAATTTTCCGTTTTATTGACCATACTCTGCTGAAACAGAACGCAGTCTGGGAGCAAATCCGTGAGATTTGTCAGGAGGGAATGGACTTTGGAACGGCCTCGGTATGTATCCCACCTTCTTTTGTGAAGCAGGCCGCGGAATTTGTGGGAGAAAGACTTCCTATTTGCACGGTGATCGGGTTTCCGAACGGATACCAGACAACGGCAGTAAAGGTCTTTGAAGCAGCAGAAGCGGTACAAAACGGCGCAGCGGAGATTGATATGGTCATCAATATCGGCTGGGCAAGGGCAAAAAGCTATGATGCGATTTTGCAGGAAATCAATGCGGTGAAGGATGCCTGTGGTGAGAAGCGGTTAAAGGTCATCATTGAAACCTGCTTGCTGACAGAAGAAGAAAAAATTGCTCTTTGTGATGTGGTGAGCCGCTCTCGGGCGGAATTCATCAAAACCAGCACAGGCTTTGCCGGCGGCGGGGCAACGCTCGCGGATATTCGGCTGTTTAAAAAATATGTGACAGGGGATACGAAGATTAAAGCGGCAGGCGGCATCAAATCAGTTGCCGATGCGGAGGCTTTTCTTGCGGCAGGAGCCGAGAGACTGGGCAGCAGTTCCCTTCTTGCCATGCTTCGGCAGGAAATCAAGCAGTGAGGCTGCGGAGGGAAGCTTTGGCAGCTCGTAAAAATGGGAAAAAGAAAAAGGGAGGAATTTATAATGAGTTTATTAAAGAAATTTGCAGCTATGGCAATGGTAGCGGTAATGGCAGTCGGCATGACAGCATGCGGCGGCGGTGATGATGCTGCGGACACAAAAACATATGTAATCGCAACAGATACAACCTTTGCACCCTTTGAATTCCAGAATGACGCAGGCGAATATGTAGGCGTTGATATGGATCTGCTGGCTGCAATTGCAGAAGACCAGGGCTTTAAATATGACCTGCAGTATCTGGGCTTTGATGCGGCTGTACAGGCACTGGAATCCGGTCAGGCTGACGGTGTTATTGCCGGTATGTCCATCACACCCGAAAGACAGAAGAAATTCGACTTCTCCGATCCTTATTTCGACAGTGGTGTTGTAATGGGTATCGCAGAAGATAATAACGATATTAAATCCTATGAAGACCTGAAGGGCAAAAAGGTTGCCGTAAAGAGAGGTACAGAGGGCTATGATTTTGCAGAATCCATTAAGGATCAGTATGGCTTTGAAACAGTTGTATTCGATACCTCCGATGCAATGTGCATGGATGTTAAGGTTGGCAACAGCGTAGCTTGCTTCGAGGACTACCCTGTACTGGGCTATGGCATCACACAGGGCAACGGTCTGAAAATGGTAACAGATAAGGAACAGGGCAGCTCCTACGGCTTTGCAGTTGGCAAGGGCGAAAATGCAGAGCTGCTGAAAATGTTCAATACAGGTCTTGCTAACCTGAAAGAAAATGGCAAATATCAGGAAATTCTGGATACATATATTCAGGAATAATTCCTTAAGGAGTAGTGCCTCATGAGTAGTTTTTTTGAGTATGTGGGACAGTGTATGCCGCAGCTGACATTAGGGCTGAAGCTTACACTGCAAATGACAGTCTTTTCATTGATTTTGGCTGTGGTTGTCGGTATGGTGATGTGCTTGTTCAGCATTTCCAAGGTGAAGCCTCTGAACTGGATTTCGGGTATTTATTTGAGCCTGATTCGTGGGACTCCACTGATGGTACAGGCATTCTTCATCTATTTCGGTATCACAGGTGCGTTACATATCCGGATTACATCCTTTAGTGCAGCGATTCTGGTTCTTTGCCTGAATGCCGGCGCATACCTTTCCGAAATTTTCAGAAGCGGTATTGCAGCAGTCAACAAGGGACAGATGGAAGCGGCGAGAAGCTTGGGCTTGCCTTATGGCGTTGCGATGCGAAAAATCATCCTGCCGCAGGCAATCCGTATCGTGATTCCTTCCGTGCTGAACCAGTTTATTATCACTTTGAAGGATACCTCTATCCTTTCCGTTATCGGCTGCGGTGAGCTGATGCGTCAGGGTCAGCTGATTGTATCAAGAAACTATCAGAGTTTCCAGACCTATGCGATTGTTGCGGTTATGTATTATGTTGTTGTAATCGTGCTGACAAAAGCATTCCAGCTGGTTGAAAGGAGGTTGTCAAACAAATGATTAAGGTAAAAGTAGAAAAATTGCAAAAAAGCTTTGGCAGCCTTGAGGTTTTGAAGGGGATTGATCTGGAAGTCAAGGAAGGGGAAGTCGTTTGTCTGATTGGTCCTTCCGGTTCCGGCAAATCTACATTTCTGCGTTGCCTGAATCGTCTGGAAGAAACGACTGCAGGTACTGTTATTGTTGACGATAATGATATTACAGATCCCAAATGCAATATCAATAAGGTGAGAGAAAATATCGGCATGGTATTTCAGCAGTTCAATCTGTTCCCTCATCTGAGTGTATTAGAAAATATTATGCTTGCGCCTGTGGACAGAAAGAAGATGACAAAGGCGGAGGCAAAGCAAACAGCGGAACGCCTTCTGGCTACAGTCGGACTGGCGGAAAAGGCAGGAGAATATCCTCCGAATCTTTCCGGCGGACAGCAGCAGCGTGTGGCGATTGCGCGTGCGCTGGCGATGAATCCCGATATTATGCTGTTTGACGAGCCTACTTCCGCGCTTGACCCCGAAATGGTCGGCGAGGTTCTGGAGGTTATGAAGCAGCTTGCAAGGGATGGCATGACCATGATTGTAGTAACGCATGAAATGGGCTTTGCCAGAGAGGTTGCTGATCGTGTGATTTTCATGGACGGCGGCTATATCGTGGAGCAGGGGACACCGGCAGAGGTGTTCGGCAATCCGCAGAATAAGAGAACTCAGGATTTCCTGAATAAGGTTCTTTAAGCAAAAAAAGAAAGCCTCGGATAGATTTATCCGAGGCTTTTTTGTGTATACAGATTCTTTTGTATAAAGAAGAAAGGCATTGGGAAAAGTGAAATTGAATTTAACAAAGATTTTACAAAACTCATGCGAAATGACAAGTGCAGAAAAGAAAATTTGTTAAGATTCTGTTCATTCGGTGGAAATTGCCAAAAACCGATGATTTTTCATTGCGGCTGTCTGTTGTTTATGATATCATTATTCAGGATGTAAAACAAAGATTTTACAGGGTTTTTAGGAAAATTTTACAATCGAATCGAAGAAAAAACGGAGGAAAAAATGAGTTCTATAATAATTCCCTTTATTGGTGGTCTGGCGATGTTCATTTATGGCATGAACATCATGGCGGATGGCTTACAGCACGCTGCCGGCTCCAAAATGAAGAAGATTCTTGAAGTGCTGACGCAGAATAAGCTGATGGGCATTGCGCTGGGTGCATTGGTTACGGCGATTATCCAAAGCTCCTCTGCCACAACAGTTATGGTTGTCGGCTTTGTAAATGCAGGGCTGATGAATCTGACACAGGCAATCAGCGTTATCATGGGTGCGAATATCGGTACAACCATCACGGGTTGGTTGGTTTCCGCAGGTGAATGGGCAAAAATGTTCAGCCCCGCTACACTGGCACCAATCGCGGTTATGGTCGGCGTAATCATAACGCTGGTGGGGAAAAGGCAGCAAAGCAAGGATGTAGCCGGTATCATCATTGGGTTTGGTATCCTCTTTATCGGTATGAATACCATGTCTGATGCGGTTTATCCCTTGAGAGAATCCGAGGTATTTAGGACAGCCTTTGTTTCTATGGGCTCTAATCCTTTTCTGGGGATTCTGGTCGGCGCAGGCGTAACGGCGATTATCCAGAGCTCCTCTGCATCGCAGGGTATCCTGCTCTCTCTGGCATCCGCAGGGCTGGTTCCTACGAATGCGGCGGTATTCATTATCATGGGGCAGAATATCGGTACCTGCGTGACTGCAATTTTAAGCTCTGTCGGTGCAAGCAAAAATGCAAAATGCGTTGGTACGATGCATCTGACCTTCAATATTATCGGTACTGTGATATTCAGTATTCTTGCAATGCTTCTGTTTGCGAGACTGGACCCTTCCTATGGCGAGGGCATTATCAATATGACGCAGATTTCCTTTATCCATACGGTTTTCAACGTGGGTACAACGGTTATCCTGATGCCCTTCAGCGGCTATATCATCAAATTTGCCATGAAGGTAAACGGCCTCAAGGCGGTGGAAACAAAGAGCGACGAGGCAGAGCTGGTGCATCTGGACAAGCGTATGATGTCCACTCCTTCTGTTGCGGTAGAGGGCGCAAAGCTGGAAACCATCCGCATGGGGCGTATTGCGAGAGAGAACCTTTCCTTGGCACTCTCTACGCTTTCTGACCACGATGAGGAAAAGATGGCAGATGTAAAGCAGAGAGAATTTGTTATTGATAAGCTTTGTGATAATATTTCCAAGTATCTGATTGATTTGTGTATGCTGCATCTGAGCGATAAGGATAATGAAATGGTAACCTCCTTGCTCAACACAGTCAGCGACATGGAGCGTGTGGGCGACCATGCGGAAAATATCGTGGAATTGGCGGAAGAAATGAAGCAGGAGGGGATTTCCTTCTCCGATACGGCTTTGGAGGAGCTGAACGAAATGTCCACCACAACGCTGGGGGCATACGACAATGCGGTGAAGGCGTTGGAACTGGACGATATCACCTATGCCGTAAAGACCTCCTTCTTAGAGGATCAGGTTGATGCGATGGAAAAGAAGCTGCGCGCAGGGCATATCGAGCGTCTGTCCAATGCGGAATGCAGTGTTAACGCCGGGATTCACTTCATTGACCTTCTGGGGAATCTGGAACGTGTTTCCGACCATGCAATGAATATTGCACAGGTTGTGCTGAATGAGCATAGAACGGAAAAGAATTTCCATGAAGAAAAAAACGTGGAATGATTGACAATATAAAATGAGAACGGAGCCTTAGATTTTCAGGAGTCTTGCAGACCCCTTTGGGTCTAAGGCTTTTTTTGAAAGGGGGAAGCAATATGACGGCTTTGATGAAGATACAATCCTTTATTCAGGCGTATGTGAAGGCGATTGCGTCCATTCTGGATGTAGATGTTACGATTGTGGATAATGAATTGGTTCGTGTGGCGGGAACGGGCATTTATGCGGACGAGATTGGCGAAACTGTGACTCACGCGAATTTTTTTCATCATATTCTGGTTTCCGGCGAGAGCGGCAGTATTACGGACAGCATGGCGGATTTGAATTGCAAGGGCTGCGAAAAGCGCACAACCTGCAGAGAGCTTGCAAATGTTGCCTATCCCATTTTCAAGGAGGGGGCTGTGGTCGGCATCATTTCCATCATCGCCTTCAGCGAGGGGGAACGAAAAAACCTTCTGGAAAACAGAGGGCAGATGGAGGAATTTCTGAAATATATGTCTGTTCTGCTGGAAAGCAAGCTGTATACGGACGAGGTGAAGGAGCGTCTGGAACAGCAGCTGCAGGTGGTGCATGATGCGGAAAAGGGATGGTCCTTCGTTGGGGACAGCCCGAAAATGAAGGAAGCCATTCGGATTGGCAAAAAGGTCGCAAAATCGAATTCGACCGTTTTTCTGCGCGGTGAAAGCGGCACGGGGAAGGAGATTATGGCGAAGATGATTCATGCCCTGAGTGACCGTCGTGATAAGCTGATGATTTCTATTAACTGTGCAGCAATTCCCGAAAATCTGGTCGAAAGCGAATTATTCGGCTACGAGGAGGGCGCGTTTACAGGGGCGAAAAAGCATGGCTCCATCGGAAAATTTGAGCTGGCGCATGGCAGTACGATTTTTCTGGACGAAATCGGGGATATGCCTTTGCCGGTGCAGACAAAGCTGCTGCGCGTGCTGCAGGAAAGCGTGGTGGAACGGATTGGCGGCACGAAGCCGATTCCCATTGATATCCGCGTGATTTGTGCGACGAATAAAAATATCGAGCAGATGGTGGAGGAGGGGGCGTTCCGCGAGGATTTGTATTATCGGCTGAACATTATCCCCATTGAGCTGCCGCCCCTGCGCAAGCGTAAGGAGGATTTGCCTGCACTGATAGAGTATTACATTGCGTATTATAATCAGAAGCTGGGAAAGAGCATGCGCGGCGTTTCTCCTGAGGCGCTGCAGACGCTGACAAGCTATGACTGGCCGGGGAATGTGCGTGAAATGAAAAATATTATTGAATATCTGGAAAATATTGCAGAGGGAGAAATCATTCAGCTTTCGGATTTGCCCGACCATATCGTGATGCGCTCCGGCAAGGGCTTTGAGGATTGGTCTCTGGATGAAATTGTGGAGGACTATGAAAAGCGTGTGCTGAGCAGCATGGTGAAGAAGGGCGCAACGCTGGAGGAAAAAAATCAGCTGGCAGAAAATCTGAAAATCAGCCGTGCAACGCTGTACCGTAAGCTGAAAAAATATGATTTATTATAATTCTTAAAAATGAGAATTGTTATCAGAAATGAGAAATTCTTGCATATCAAAACCGTACTTGTATTTTCGGCAGAAAACAGGAGATTTTTTGTTGTAATGCAGACAGAAAAAGAAATCTGTTTCTGAATGACGTACAGGAAAGAGAACAATCCGAGAGAGAGGGAATTTGATTCTCATATATGAGAAAATGAAATAAAAAAACCGCCGAAAACAGGCGGTTTTCTTTTTGGCACGATTCTTGCTTTATATATCTGCGGAAGGAAAAATAAAATGATTGGGAGATATAGGAGGAAGAATTATGGATTTGAATTTAGTAATCAATGCGATTAAAGCAGAAATGAAGCCCAGTATGGGCTGTACCGAGCCTGTTGCGCTGGCACTGGCGGTTTCCAGAACCTGCGAGCATCTGGATGCACCCACACAGAAGTTGGAAATGCTTATCAGCTCCAATATTTTCAAAAATGCGTACAGCGTACAGATTCCCAATGCAGGGACTTACGGCATTGAGCTGGCGTGCGTACTGGGGATGCTGCTGAGCAAGCCCGGCAATACCATGGAAATTTGTGCGGGCATTAAGCCTGAGCATGTGGAAAAGGCGAAAAAGCTCGTTGCGGAAGGCTTTGCGCATGTAAAGGTTCTGAAAAGCAGTCAGTTCTACATTGAATGTACTGCAACAGACGGCAAGGATACCGTACACACCATCACAGAGGACGAGCATGATAACCTTGTGTTCTGCGAAAAGAACGGCGAAGTGCTGCTGGATAAAAGAGTAAAGAAGGAAGCAGTCGAAAGCGAAGAAAAGGAAGGCACTTTTGATGTAACAAAGCACACCTTCTCTGAATTTTACAACTGGGCAAACGAAGTGAATGTTGCGGATTTGCAGTTCATTAAGGAAGCCATTGACATCAATATGGAAATTGCGAAAAAGGGCATGGAGAAAAAATATGCCTTCGGCGTTGGCCCTACCGTGCAGAATTTACTGGAAAAGGGCATGCTGAAGGCTGACGTTGTGACAGCAGTCAGAAGTATTCCTGCGGCAGCGGCGGACTTCCGTATGAGCGGCGGCAACGGCTCTGTTATGACCTTCTGCGGCAGCGGCAACCAAGGCATTTCTACCACACTGCCTATGGCGGTATTCGCAGATAGAATGAACATTCCTGAAGAAAAGCTGCTGAGAGCGGAATTCATGGGTATGCTGATGATTATGTATATGAAGAAATACGTTGGTCGTCTGAGCCCTGTTTGCGGCGCAATGCTGGCAGGGACAGGCTCTGCGGCAGGCATGGCTTACATGCTGGGCGGCACGGCTGCACAGGTAAGCGGCGCAGTACAGAACATGATGGGCTCTGTTGCCGGCATCTTCTGCGATGGCGCAAAGGGCGGCTGTGCGGTGAAGGTTGCAGCCTGCGCGAGTGAAGCAGTTTATGCGGCAATGTATGCAATGGATGGCAGTGTCATCGGTGTTTCCGATGGTATCAACAGCACAAAGGCAGAGGATACCGCAAAGAATCTGGCAAAGCTGAGCCATGAGGCACTGGATACCCTCGATATGAAGGTAATCGAAATCATGCAGACAAAGAAATAATCAAAAAAAGAAATAATCAAAAAAGATTCAAAAAGAAAATTCGATAAGAAAATTCTGAAATAGCCAAACAAAAGCCCCTGTACCTTGAAAAGAAAGTACAGGGGTTTTTATGTCCGAAAAATTATAGCTGAATCATATCATCAATCATATTGCTGATTTTATCTCGGCTGATTTTTTCCAGAATGGCCTTTTTCACAAAGCCATCCTTCGTAAAGCCAAATTCGGCAATATATTCCTCCAATAAAGCATAGGTTTCCGCATCCAAGGTGACGGAAAGCTTTTTGGTTGTCGGTTTTCTTGTGGTTGATTTTTTTGTTGTTTTTGCTGCGGTTTTCTTTTCTGCCATGTGTCTGTCCTCTTTTGTTTCGTTATTTTTGTGGGAGATAGGCGGGTTTCTTCTGAATAAGGTTTGCGTTCTCTTAAAATCAGTATAAATCCAAGAGAGAGTGGATGCAAGATTTTTGGAATTTTATTTTTTGAAAAATGAAAAATCTGCTGTTATGATTTCGGGAAAACGGCACATACTAGGACTGTACCAAATTTGAGGAGGGATTTTTATGGAACGCTGCAATGAGTGTATCAAATGTACTGTTGAGCAGTGCAGACATCACCACAACACAAAGAATTATTGTACACTGGAATCCATTCAGGTGGGCACACACGAAATGAATCCGACCAAAGACCAGTGCACAGACTGTATGTCCTTTGCTGTAAAATAAGGAAATGAATGGAAGAAGCGGGTGCTTTGTGCAGACAAGGTATCCGCTTTTTCTGTTGCATTGCGGCGGTATTTTATCGTACAATGGGAAGGAAACAGGAGGTAGGAGCATGAAGATTTATTTTGTACGTCACGGTGAAACGGATATGAATGCCAGAAATATGTTCTACGGCTGGTATGATGCGGATATCAATGAAAAGGGCATCGCGCAGGCAGAGGAGCTGAGAGAGGCATTTGAAACGATACATATTGATGCGATTTATTCCAGTGATTTGAAGCGCGCCTATCATACGGCGAAAATTATTGCGAACGGCAGAGAAATTCAGCCCGTTCCCGAAATTCGGGAGTTATATTACGGTGATTGGGAAAACCGCACATGGGAGGAAATGTCCGAAGCGGATTTAGAGGAATGGAACGGCTGGCTGACCGATTGGGTGGACAGAAGGATGCCAAACGGGGAAGCCTTTATGGAATTTTATAACCGCGTGACAAGAGGCTTGGAGCAGATTATCAAGGAAAACAGAGGCAAGCACATTCTTGTGGTTTCCCATAACGGGGCATTGAGCGCCATGCACTGCCATCTGACGGGGGCAGGCCCGCAGGCATTCTGGCGGTTCAATTCCAAGCAGGGGCATTACAGTGCGGTCTGGGTTTCGGGAAAAAAGCGGACGTATGACTGCATGAATTATCCTGCGGTGTGGAATAAAAATCGAAAATAAGCTGTCCGCTTTACAAGGACAGACCGGCGCGAAAGCGTTGATTTTATCGGAAAAACAGGAATCGGGAAAAAGTTTTCTCTGTAAAGGAAAAATACTTGACAAGGGGAGATTTCTCTGGTAGGATAGACAAGGTGATTGTAAAGTAGTTATCCTTTACAGGAGGCAGGAAGAGCATGGATGATATTTTGCAGCTGACTTTGCTTTATGATTTTTATGGCGAATTGCTGACGGAAAAACAGAAGCAGGTATATGAACTGCATTATCAAAACGACCTTTCTCTGACGGAGATTGGAGAGGAATTATCCATCAGCCGGCAGGCTGTCCGCGATCAGCTGAAGCGGACGGAGAAAATCCTTCTGGATTATGAGGAAAAGCTGCAGCTGGTTTCCCGTTTTCAGGCACAGAAAAAAGCCGTGCAGGAAATGAAGCACATCATGGAGGGAATGGAGAAAAAGAATCCGGACGCATCCGTGGTGAAGGCAATCGCAAAAATGAAAAAAATCGCTGACGATATCTTGTCCTGAAAGGAGGTCGCGATTGATGGCATTTGAAAATCTTTCCAATAAGCTGCAGGAGGTATTCAAGCAGCTGAGAAGTAAAGGCGTGCTGACGGAGGCAGATGTAAAGGCTGCCATGCGAGAAGTAAAAATCGCCCTTCTGGAGGCAGACGTTAACTTCAAGATTGTTAAGGAATTTATTAAAAAGGTAACAGAGCGGGCTGTCGGTACGGAGGTACTGCAGGGGCTGAATCCCGGTCAGCAGGTCATCAAAATCGTAAACGAGGAACTGATTGCGCTGATGGGCTCCACACAGGCGCAGCTGACCTTTTCCAGAAAGCCGCCCACTGTTTTTATGATGGTTGGCTTGCAGGGTGCAGGTAAAACAACGACAAGCGGCAAGCTGGCAGGGCAGCTCAGAAAGCAGGGCAGAAGCCCTTTGTTGGTTGCCTGCGACGTTTACAGGCCTGCGGCAATCAAGCAGCTGCAGGTGGTTGGGAAAAATTACAACATTCCCGTATTTGAGATGGGCACAGAGGTTAGCCCTGTGGAAATTTCAAAAAAAGCATTGGAGTATGCGGCACAGCAGCATCACGATGTTATTTTAATCGATACGGCAGGTCGTTTGCATATCAATGAGGAACTGATGCAGGAGCTGCAGGATATCAAAACGGCAGTCAGACCGCAGGAAATTCTGCTGGTGGTCGATGCAATGACAGGGCAGGACGCAGTTACGGTTGCGGAAAGCTTTGACGGTCAGTTAGGCGTAGATGGTATCATTCTGACAAAGCTGGACGGTGACGCACGAGGCGGTGCGGCGCTTTCTGTCAGAAGCGTAACCAACAAGCCTATTAAATATATCGGTATGGGCGAGAAGATGGAGGATTTGGAGCCGTTTTACCCCGACCGAATGGCATCCCGTATTCTGGGGATGGGCGACGTACTTTCTTTGATTGATAAGGTGCAGGCGAATATTGATGAGCAGGAAGCACTTGATATGGCAAAGAAAATGCGTGCCAACGATTTCACACTTGAGGATTTTCTTGCGCAGATGCAGCAAATCAAGAAAATGGGGCCCTTGAAGGATTTGCTCGGTATGATGCCCGGCATTCCCGGAATGGGCAAGCTTGATTTGGATGCGGCGCTCAACGGGGTAGACCCCCAGAAGGAAATGGCAAGAACCGAAGCCATTATCCAATCCATGACGAAGGAGGAAAGGGCAAACCCTTCCATTCTGAATGGGCCGAGAAAGAAACGTATCGCCGCAGGCTGCGGCAGAAGCATTGCAGATGTCAATCGCCTCATCAAGCAGTTTGAGGAAATGAAAAAAATGATGAAGCAGATGAACAATATGCAAAAAGGGAAAAAGGGTAAATTTCCTTTCTTCCGTTAAACAAAGACACTTATTCCGTCAGGATTAAGAAATAAAAGGCAAAGAAAAAATAAGAATTTTTAAAAGCAGGAGGACAAAATCATGGCAGTAAGAATCAGACTGAAAAGACTGGGCGCAAAGAAGGCACCTTTTTACAGAATCGTTGTAGCAGATTCCAGAACATCCAGAAACGGCAGATCTATCGAAGAAATCGGTATCTATGATCCTACAAAGGAACCCGTTGTTCTGAAGGTAGATGCAGAAGCAGCAAACAAATGGCTGGCAAACGGCGCACAGCCTTCCGATACAGTAAAGGCTCTGCTGAAAAAAGCAGGCGTAATCGGCGAATAAATCCTATTTAAGGGAGGCCGATTTATGAAAGAATTGTTAGAAGTCATTGCAAAAAGACTTGTGGAACATCCCGAACAGGTTGTGGTTGCAGAAACAAATAACGAACGTGCTTTGATTCTGGAACTGAAGGTTGCTCCCGAGGATATGGGTAAGGTCATCGGCAAGCAGGGCAGAATTGCAAAGGCAATCCGCACTGTGGTAAAAGCCGCCGGCATCCATGAAGATAAAAAAATCATCGTGGAAATCGTGCAGTAAGCAGAGGAAAACGGTGACGGCGGTGGGATTTTTCCTGCCGCCTTTTTCATATCAGATAAAAAGGAATGGGTTTCATATATGGAAAATTATTTTGAAATCGGTAAGATTACCGGAACACACGGGATTCGCGGCACGATGCGCGTTTTCCCGACCACGCAGGACCCGACTCGCTTTGAGCGGCTGAAGGAAATTACCGTGGAAATTCGCGGCAAGCAGGAACTTTTTCACATTCAGAAGGTGGCATATCAGAAAAATATGATTCTGCTGACGGTAAAGGAAATCAATGACATCAATGTAGCGGAGCTGTATAAAAACGGGCGGATTTTGATTCCCGATGCTGTTGCGATTCCTCTGGAGGAGGATGAATATTATACCCGCGACCTCTATGGGATGCAGGTTGTGACGGATGAGGGGGAAGCGCTGGGCGAGCTTGTGAAGATTTACGAAACGGGCGCGAATGATGTGTATGCGGTGAAAAAGGATGGGGACGCAAAGGAGCTGCTGATTCCTGCCATTAAGGACTGCATTTTGAAGGTAGACATTGATGCGCGCGTGATGACGGTACATCTTTTGGAAGGACTGAGATAAAATGAAGCAGTTTTTCGTGTTGACGCTGTTTCCGGAAATGATTGAGCAGACGCTTTCGCACAGCATTATGGGCAGAGCGCAGAAGGAAGGACATATTTCCGTAGAGGCGGTGAATATCCGCGATTTCACGCAGAATAAGCATAGGCATGTGGACGATTATCCTTATGGCGGCGGCGCAGGTCTGGTGATGCAGGGACAGCCGATTTATGATGCCTATCAAAGCCTTCTGCCGAAAGCGGAGCACGCGCGCGTGGTTTTCATGACACCGCAGGGCAGACCCTTTACGCAGCGTGTGGCAGAGGAGTTGGCGCAGGAGGAAAATTTGGTTTTTCTTTGCGGACATTATGAGGGCATTGATGAACGCGTGATTGAGGAAATTGTGACGGATGAAATCTCTCTGGGGGATTTTGTGCTGACGGGCGGCGAGCTTGCGGCAATCACCATCATTGATGCGGTTTCCCGTTTGGTGCCGGGGGTGCTTGGGAAGGAGGAATCCTTCGAGGATGAAAGCTTTTCCGAAGGGCTTCTGGAATATCCGCAGTATACGCGTCCGCCTGTGTTTATGGGTAGAGAGGTGCCGGAGGTGCTGCTGAGCGGACATCATGGAAATGTGGCGAAATGGCGGAGAGAGCAGGCACTCATTCGTACTGCAAAAAAACGCCCCGATTTGCTGAAAAAGGCGGTGCTGACGAAACAGGACATTGCATTTTTGCAAAAGCAGGGCATTACAATAGAAGAAACGGAATAAAAAAAGGAACTGTTATGCAGTTCCTTTTTCGTATACATAGATATTTATTTGCTTGGTATTTATTTGTTCATATTGCGGATGTGCATATAAACGGTGTTTTTGGAAATACCCAGATGGTTTGCGATGGTGATAACGGAATCCTTCAGATTGAAGATGCCCTTCTGATACAGCAGGGAAATGATTTCCTTATTCTTATTGGAGGAAGAAATCGTGAGATTGCTGTAAACGGTTTTTTTGGCATCCTCCAGTGCATTCAGCATCAGCTCCTCTGTATTTTCTACAAAGGTTTCGGAGATATTTTCGGATTCTGTTTTCGTGATGGGCGTGAAGGTCTGCATGAAGGAAAGCAGGGGGGTATTCAGATAATAATTGATGCAGAACAGCCCGATAATCTGGTGCTTCTCCCCAAGAATGGCGGAAATAGACGCTTTAAAGGCTTCGCCGCGTTTGTTTTTGGCAAAGTAGGTGACATGGTTCATGCCGGGGGTTGCCATCATTTTATTGACAAAATTCAGTGTAACCTCGGAAATGGGCGCACCGACCTGTCTGCCGGAAAGATGCCCATTCACAATTTTGACCACAGAAGCATCCAGCTGTGTCAGGTCATGAATGATGACCTCGCAGTTTTCTCCCCAGAATTCTGCCAATCCGTCCGCAGACAGCATATAGGATTCCAAAATGGCTTTTTCTTTTTCGCTCAGAATTGTAATTGAATGATCCATAGAGTACCTCCATGCAAAAATAAGCTGTTTTTACAGCTTGAAAAACAGTTTTATATTCTTATCATACAGGAAAGGCAGATGTTTTTCAAGAGGGGAATCACAATTTTGATGAAAAAATTTAATTTCGCTGAACAAATTGTTACCATAAAACAAAAATTGGAAATCCGTTAAAGGAGCGTTAAGAAAATCCGTATCCGTCTATCTTAACGGAAATTTTATAGTTTTCGGAGAGATTCTTTTTTATAATAAAAACAGGTAAAAGAAAAGCGACATAAAGGGGTGGGTCAGAATGAGAAAAAACTTGATTTATAAAAAAAGAGTACAGGATGAAACAGGCAGAGAATATATCCTGTGGTATTCTCTGGTGATTCGTGTCGCAGAGCACGGGCGGATTTATGGCGTGGAAATAGAAAAAACAAACGAATACGGACGGCAGGAGCGGGCGTTGATTGCCGGTATCTCCGAAGAAAAAAAGGAAACACAGTATTTTCTGGAAAGACTCTGGTGCGGAGTTGCCATGCCGGCAGAGCTGAATGCACTGTATGATGATTATATCGGCGAAAAGGAATGGCAGGATGACAGAGGAATTTACGCCGCTTGCTAAGAGAAATTAAGGCCTTGGTTTAAAAGCTAAGGCTTTCTTTTTTTGCAAAAAAGCGTGCTTGTAGGATATCGAGGGAGGCAAAATGGATGGTTTTTGTAGGAATTGGTGAAAAATCGGGGTGGAATGAAAAAGATTTCTCCAAAATACAAGGGGTAAAACCGTTGCAAATGAGAAATGCGACCGTTATAATGAAAAAATAAAGTGGCGGTTTTTCTACGAAAGAAAGGAACAGTATATGAGCGAAAAGGTTTCTGTACCCGAAATTTTTGGGATGAATGTATTCAACGATGCAATGATGCGTGAGCATCTGCCAAAAAAGGTTTACGAGGAATTGAAAAATACCATTGAACGTGGGGAAATGCTCAATTCCGAGATTGCGGATATTATTGCCAATGCAATGAAGGATTGGGCGATTGAGCGCGGCGCAACCCATTATACGCACTGGTTTCAGCCAATGACAGGGATTACGGCGGAAAAGCATGATTCCTTTTTAGCGCCTCCCTCCAACGGAAGAGCAATTATGGAATTTTCCGGCAAGGAGCTGATCAAGGGGGAATCCGATGCGTCCTCCTTCCCCTCCGGCGGTCTGCGTGCGACCTTCGAGGCGCGCGGCTATACGGCTTGGGATTGTACCTCTCCTGCATTTTTGCGTGAGGATGCGGCAGGGGTTACCCTATATATCCCGACGGCGTTCTATTCCTACACAGGCGAAGCACTGGATAAAAAAACACCTCTGCTGCGTTCCTGTGAAGCGGTCAGCAGACAGGCAATGCGTATTGTGCGTCTGTTCGGCAACCGGACTGCGGAAAAGGTAACGGTCAGCTGCGGCGCAGAGCAGGAATATTTCCTGATTGACAAAAATCTTTATCAGAAAAGAAAAGACCTGATTTTTACAGGGCGTACCCTTTTTGGTGCGGCTCCCCCGAAGGGGCAGGAGATGGACGACCATTATTTTGGCAGTATTAAGGAAAGAGTTGCCTGCTTCATGCACGAATTGAATGTGGAGCTCTGGAAGTTGGGTGTGCCTGCAAAGACACAGCATAACGAGGTTGCACCTGCACAGCATGAGCTGGCACCGATTTTTGAGGACTGCAACAAGGCGACAGACCATAACCAGCTGATTATGGAGGCAATGAAGCGAATTTCCGGACACCATGATATGACCTGCCTGCTGCACGAAAAGCCCTTCGCAGGCGTGAACGGCAGCGGCAAGCATGTAAACTGGTCTCTGAGCACGGATGATGGGCAGAATCTGCTTGATCCGGGGAAAACACCGCATGAAAACGCACAGTTCCTTGTATTTCTGTGCGCGATTATCAAGGGCGTGGATGAATACCCTGAGCTGTTGCGCCTTTCTGCAGCCAACCCCGGCAACGATCATCGTCTTGGCTCGCAGGAGGCACCGCCGGCAATCATTTCCATCTTTCTTGGCGATCAGCTGCAGGATATTTTCGACCAGATTGAGCATGGCGAAGCAACGAGCAGCCTGCAGGGCGGCAGAATGAGAGTTGGTGTAAACACGCTGCCCGCACTGAAAAAGGACGCAACGGACAGAAACAGAACCTCTCCCTTCGCCTTTACAGGGAATAAATTTGAATTCCGTATGCCGCCTTCCTCTGCATCTATTTCCGGTCCGAATTTCTCCCTGAACACGATTGTGGCAGAGGAGCTGCAGAAATTTGCGGATGAGCTGGAGCAGGCAGAGGATTTCAATGCGGCAGTGCATGAGCTGGTACGCAGAACCTATGTGGAGCATAAAAGAGTCATTTTTGACGGCAATGGCTATTCTGAGGAATGGCTGGAGGAGGCGACACGCAGAGGGCTGCCAAATATCACCAATTCCGTGGATGCGGTACAGGCATTTCTGGATGATAAGGTGGTTGAGCTGTTCGGCAAGCACGGCGTTCTGAGCAGCATCGAATTGCAGGCAAGAGCGGAAATCCGCTATGAGGCCTATATCAAGCAGATTAACATTGAAGCAAAAACCATGATTGACATGGCATCCAAGCAGATTCGTCCTGCGGTTGTGAAATACGCAGGGGAGGTTGCGCAGACGATTATCGCCATGAAGGCTGTCGGCATGGATACCACCGCACAGGAAGAAATTTTGCAGGATATCAATGAAAATCTGAAGCTGCTCCACGAAAAGCTGAAGGTTCTTACGGAGGAAACCGAGCGCGCAGGGGCATTGCAGGAGGATAATAAAACACAGGCATTCTTCTATCGCGACCATGTATTCAAAGCAATGAAGGAGTTGCGGGAGCCTGCCGACCGATTGGAACTGCTGGTGGATGAAAACAGCTGGCCTCTCCCGACCTATGGGGAGCTGCTTTTCAACATATAAGCTTATTGTATGACAAGTTAAGAGCAAAATAAAAAAGAAACCACGTTTTTTTAAATGTATTTTTGAAGAAACGTGGTTTTTTCGCGCTTATCGACACTTTTTTGACAGACAAAAAACGATATTATTTGTATGACAAGTATCGAATAAATGCAAAAATTATAGATAAAATCATTGAAAAGTATAACTTTTTTACAAATGATAGTTTGGATACAATATATTTTTGATGGTTTATATGTCAAAAACTATGTATTTTTTTAAATACGAAGCGAAAAATCTGTGAATTTTCTTGCAACTGAGAAAAAGTTGCGTTATAATGAGACCGAGGCAAGAGAAAAACAACAAAAAAATATCTAAAATATTTTCTTGATAAAAGCATAATTTATTAAATTTTCATAAAATAGCACTTTTGAAATACATTTATTGGAAATTTTGCATAAAGGTATTGTGAGAGAAACCCGAAATGGTTTGGAGGCGAAAACGATGGTAGCTGACGACAGAAGAATCAGAATTATCACAGGTCACTACGGCAGCGGCAAGACTGAATTTGCAGTCAATTATGTCAAGAAGCTGCGCGAAAGCGTAGACGGAAGGGTAGCCATTGCCGATTTGGATATTGTAAATGTTTATTTCCGCTCCAGAGAGAAAAAAGAAGAGCTGGAAGAAAAAGGAATTCAGGTAATTGCATCCAATTTGGATACGGCAGTTGCGGATGTTCCTGCGGTTTCCGGCGCGATGACGATGCCTGTCATCAATAAGGAATATCAGTATGTGGTAGACCTTGGCGGCAACGATGTCGGCACACTGGTGCTGGGCAGAATCAAACCTCTTTTGGATCATGCGGAAGCAGACTTTTTTATGGTAGTCAATGCCTACCGCCCGAATACCTCTACACCTGAGGGTATCATCGAGCAGATGGAAAATCTGGAATATGCGGCTGGGCTGAAGGTGACAGGCTTCATCAATAACACGAACCTTGTTAGAGAGACAACGGCGGAATGTTTGCTCCATGGGGACGAAGTATTGAAGGAGGTAACAAAACGCACAGGGGTTCCTGTGAAGTATGTTTCCTATGTCAAGGATGTAATGACAGAGGAAATACCGGAAGGACTTTCTGGGGAGCTTTTCCCTATGGAGTTTAATATGAGAAAGACCTGGATGTAAATTCAAATATTTATGGAGGTGTATTTTGAATGGCAAAAGGTAAAGTAACGATCAATGAAGTGATTTGTAAGGGTTGCGGCCTTTGTGTATCTGTTTGTCCTAAGAGCGTACTTGCTCTTTCTACAACAAAAATCAATCCCGCAGGTTACAATCCCGCAGAAATGATCAACGAAGATTGTATCGCTTGCACAAGCTGCGCAAAGATGTGCCCTGATTGTGCGATTGTAGTAGAAAGACTGGACTAAGAGAGGAGGAATTTTCAATGGCAAAAGTTTTGATGAAAGGCAACGAAGCAGTTGGTAAAGCGGCTATTGAGGCGGGTTGCAGATATTTCTTTGGCTACCCCATCACTCCTCAGTCCGAAGTACCTGAATATTTATCTGTTGAATTACCCAAGGTAGGCGGCACATTCGTGCAGGCTGAATCCGAGGTAGCAGCAATTAACATGGTTTACGGTGCAGCAGCAGCAGGCGCAAGAGTGCTGACAAGCTCTTCTTCCCCCGGTATTGCACTGAAGCAGGAAGGTATCGGTTACATCAGTAACGCAGGTCTGCCCGCAGTTATCATCAACATGATGCGTGGTGGCCCGGGCCTTGGTACCATTCAGCCCGGTCAGGCTGACTATAACATGACAGTAAAGGGTGGCGCAAACGGTGACTACCACAACGTAGTTCTGGCTCCCGCATCCGTACAGGAAGCTGTTAACATGGTTATGGAAGCATTCGATATCGCTGACCAGTATCTTCTGCCCGTTATCATTCTGGCTGACGGTCTGATTGGTCAGATGATGGAACCCGTTGAATTCAACTACGTTCCCAGACCCAACCTGCCCGAAAAAACATGGGCTCTGGTAGGTCACTACGGCGCAGAAAGAAGCAACATCAAAAACCTGGTTATCGAACCCGATGAATGTGAAGCATGGAACCATGATCACTTCAAGGTATATGATGAGGTTGTGAAGAACGAACAGGCTTGGGAAGAATACAAGATGGATGATGCAGAATACGCATTCGTTTCCTACGGTACAGCTTCCAGAGTTGTTAGAACAGCAATCGGCTACCTGAGAGCAGAAGGCTACAAAGTAGGTATGATCAGACCTAAAACACTGTGGCCCTTCCCTCAGAAGGCATTCGATAAATTCAATGATAAAATCAAAAAGTTCCTGGATGTGGAAATGTCCATGGGCCAGATGGTTCCCGACGTTGCATACGCTTGTAACGACAGAAACAAGGTTGCATTCCACGGCAGAACAGGCGGTAACGTACCTACTGTAGATGAAATTGTTGAATTTGGTAAAGAAGTTATGGGAGGTGACAAATAATGGCAGTTGTATTTGAAAAAACAAAAGGTTTAACAGACGCGAAATTGCATTATTGTCCCGGTTGTGCACACGGTATCGTACACAGACTGGTAGCAGAAGTTCTGGAAGAAATGGGCGAGCTGGGCAACTCCATCGTTGCAGTTCCCGTAGGTTGTGCAGTATTTGCAAACAACTACTTCAACATTGACGCAATCCAGTGTGCGCATGGTCGTGCTCCCGCAACAGCAACAGGTATCAAGAGAGTACATCCCGAACAGACAGTATTTACATATCAGGGCGATGGTGACCTCGCTTCCATCGGTACATGTGAAATCGTTCATGCAGCAGCGCGTGGTGAAAAGATTACAACAATCTTCATCAACAACGGTATCTACGGCATGACAGGCGGCCAGATGGCTCCCACAACTCTGCCCGGCATGAAGGCAACAACAGCTCAGAACGGCCGTGACCCCAAGGTAAACGGTAACCCTCTGCGCGTTTCCGAAATGCTGGCATCCCTGACAGGTCCCGCATACATCGAAAGAGTATCCATTTCCACACCTGCACAGGTAGCAGCTGCGAAGAAAGCAATCAGAAAAGCATTTGAAATCCAGAAACAGGGTCTGGGCTTCACCTTCATCGAGGTTGTAGCTTCCTGCCCTACAAACTGGGGTCTGACACCCGTAAAAGCTATGGAATTTGTAAGAGAAAAAATGATTCCTTACTATCCTCTGGGCGTATATAAAGATATCACAGTAGAGGAGGGCAAATAATTATGAGTACATTTTCTTCTATCATCGCAGGTTTCGGCGGCCAGGGCTCTCTGCTGATGGGTAAAATTATGGCTTATGCTGGCATGCTGGAAGGCAAAGAAGTTTCTTGGTGTCCTTCCTATGGTCCCGAAATGCGTGGCGGTACTGCAAACGTAAACGTAATCATTTCCGACGAAAATGTTGGTTCTCCCGTTGTTACAAAGGATGCAGACTGTATCGTAGCACTGAACCAGCCTTCTCTGGATAAATTTGTAGGCGTTGTAAAGGAAGGCGGCGCTCTGGTTGTGAATGCTGACCTTTGCACCGTTGGCGCTGTAAAGAATGGCGTTAAGGTATACGCTGTTCCCGCAAACAAAATTGCAACAGACAACTTCGGCGGCTCCAAGTTGGCTAACCTGGTTATGCTGGGTGCAGTTGTTTACGCAACAGGCGCAATCGATATTGCAGGTCTGGATGAAACATTTGCACATGTTTTTGAAGGCGGCAAAGCAAAATTCATCCCCAACAACAAAAAAGCATTTGAGCTGGGCTATGAATATGCAAAAAATCTGTAATCTTATACAGTAAAATTCGTCCTGTATCCGAAAGGGTACAGGACTTTTTTATATTCGCAGCAGGCAGGGATTATAATATTTTGTCGAAATCAGCAGAGACTTCTCTTGTTTTCTGAAATCATGCGTGTTAAAATGAAGAAGATGTTCAGGATTTTGATGGATTGAAACACGATAAGGGGGGAATGAGGATGGATGAACAGCCGCAGCCTTTGGAAAAAGAAACAGTAGAGATAAACGGAAGCAAAACACACAGGCTAAGGGTTGTTATCATATTTTTATTCCTGCTTACGGTATTCCTCGTTTCTGCATATACCTTTATTTTGCAGAGAAATTACAGCGAAAATACACTGGAATCGGCTGTAGAATGGAATACGCAGTGCGCCGATGCCATTCATAAGCTGGTACTGCATAAATTAACCGAAGAGGATTACAAAAATATTTCTACGATTGCGGATATGCAGTCAGAACGCTATCAGAGGCTGCAAAAGGAGCTGTGCGAGCTGCGAAAGCTGAATCCCACCCGCTATCTTTATACAGCGAAGATGGGGGCGGACGGCAGACCGATTTATCTGATTGACGGGCTGGATTTGGATGCAAAGGATTTTGCCTACCCCGGAACGTACATAGAAAAAGAGGTGGTTCCGTATATCGAAGCGGCGCTTGCAGGAGAAACCGTTTATTCGCAGGAAATCGTGGACACCACCTGGGGGCATATTTTCACAGCCTGCTATCCGGTGCGCGAGGATACCGGCGAGGTTATCGGTGCGATTTGCATGGAAATGGATATGGAGCATACCTATAAGCTGGTGAAGCAAAGCAATCGTGTGGCGGTGAAGATGGCTATGGTTGCGGCCATTGTTTTGGTGCTGTTTGCTCTAGGTGCGTATTACCTGATACAAAAAAACAGAACGAAAAGCGAGGAGCAGCAGGAGCAGCTGCAAAAGGCGGTTGAGGCGGCGGATGCAGCCAATGAAGCAAAATCGGTGTTTCTGTTCAATGTGAGCCACGATATCCGCACACCCATGAATGCGATTATCGGCTATGCCGAGTTGGCGGACAGAAATCTGGACAAAAAGGAGCTGCTGCGAAGCTATTTGGAAAAAATCGGCATCTGCGGACAGAAAATGCTGTCCATACTGGATAACGTACTGGAATTATCGAGGATTGAAACGGGCAATGTGGTGCTGGAGGAAAGCGCGGCTGAAGCAGAATCGGTTCTGGATGACTGCCTGCACATGGTCAGCGCGGAGATTGAAAAGAAGCACCAGACCCTGACTGTCTCCAAGAATATCATCTATCCGTATATTTATATGGATATCTCCCGTTTTACGGAAATCATTTTGAATTTAATCAGCAATGCGATTAAATATACAGGCGAGGGCGGTACCATTCACTGCTCCGTGCGCCAGCTTCCCGCACAGAAGGAGGGCAGATGTATACAGGAGCTTTCCGTCAGCGACAACGGGATTGGCATGTCAGAGGAATTCCAGAAGCATATTTTTGAATCCTTCACCAGAGAACGCTCCTCTACGGTCAGCGGCGTGGAAGGCACGGGGCTTGGCATGGGTATCGTGAAGAAGCTGGTGGAGATGATGCATGGCGAGATTAAAATACACAGCCGGGTGGGGGAAGGCTCGACCTTCACGATTCGGATTCCTTGCCGTATTGCGACCGTTGAGGACACACAAACCAAGCGCGCACAAGTTCATCCGGATGGCAAGCCGCTTGTCGGTAAGCGGATTCTGCTTGCAGAGGATAACGATTTGAATGCGGAAATCGCGATTGCGCTTCTGGAGGAGGAAGGGCTTCTGGTGGAACGCGCGGCGGATGGCGTGAAATGTATGGAAATGCTGGAAAAGGCACCGGCGCATTTTTATGAGCTGATTCTGATGGATATTCAGATGCCGATTCTGGGTGGCTATGATACCACAAGGGAAATCCGCAAAATGGCGGATGCCGAAAAGGCAGCTATTCCGATTATCGCCATGACGGCAAATGCCTTTGCGGAGGACAAACAGCGTGCGCTGGAGGCAGGCATGAATGACCATGTTGCAAAGCCGATTGATATGAATAAGCTGATTCCGACCTTGCAGAAATATATATAAGCATTTGTGAGAGGGTACCGTTTCATCAGAAAATTGACGAAAGGGTACCTTTTTTTGATATACTGAAACAACAACCGCTGTTTTTCTCATACTTTGGGATGATTTACAGCTTGATTTTTCCCTGATACAATAAGGAGGTAAGGCATTGTGGGATACAGAAAAGAGGTTGACGGCAGACGAAGGGAGGGAGCAAGGTGTCCGGAATATTTATTAAGCCTACGGTTGCGGAGCAGTTTCGCGTGTTTCTTGCACGAGGACGGGTGCTTTTTTTCAGTGCACCCTGTGGCTGCGGCAAAACTGCGCTGGCAGAGGAATTATTAAAGGGGAAAGCAGTTTATCGGCTTTTTGCGGGGGAAGCGGATTTTGCGTTTCCGCAGAAGGAGGGCTGGGATATTCTGCTGATTGAGGATTTTCAGCGGCTGCAGGAGGATGCGGAGCAGAAGGCCTTATGCGAATGGATTCGGAATTATCCCGAAAAACGCTTTGTGCTGCTTTCCAGAGGCACACCGCCCGGCTATTTGATGGCATTTCAATATGCAGGGCTGATGCAGGTGCTGGATACCTATGCGCTTTTGTTTGACCGAGAGGAAACACGTTCTTTTTTTCAGGAAAAGGGGATAAAAATAACGGATTCCGAGCTGACGAAAATCATGGAGCTTACCTCCGGCTTTCCGCTGGGGATTGCCATAACGGCACGCAACATGGCACAGGGAAGGCCGCTTAGCTCGGAGTTGGTGGCACAGGGGTTTCGGGAGGTCTTTCATTATTTTGAAACGGCGGTGTATCGGCAGTTTGATTTGCCTGTGCGCCGATTCCTTCTGGAGCTTTCCCTTTTTGAAAGCTTTGATTTGGAAATGGTGCGGATGGTCAGCGGCGACCCAAGGGCAGGGGAATTGCTGGACTGGCTGCAGCACAACACCACAATGATGCGGTATGACGGGATTCAGAAATTTCATTTCTGGTCGCAGTTTCGGGAATTTTTGCTCTGGGAAATGGGGCGGGAATATTCCGAGGAAAAACGGCGGATTTTATTCAACCGCGGCGGACTGTATTATGAGCTGAAGGAGGAGTATCCGCATGCACTGGACTGCTATACAAAGGGCAGCGATTATGCCAAGGTTTCGGAGCTATTGACACGCAACGCCGAGCAGCACCCCGGCATGGGGCATTATTATGAGCTGGAAAAATATTACCGCGGTCTGCCGGAAAGCGAAATTCTGGCTTCGCCTGCACTGATGCAGGGGATGAGCATGCTTTGTTCCCTTGAGGCGGATTATGATGCCTCGGAGCGTTGGTATGAGGAATTAAAGCAGTTCGCACATCGGTGCGGCAAGCAGGATGCCGCAGGCAAGCAGGCACGCAGCCGTCTGGCGTGGCTAGATATTTCTCTGCCGCAGCGCGCGGTGGAAAAGCTGACGGATACGATTCCTGCGGTTTTTCAGCTGATGCGGAATAAGGAGATAACGCTGCCGCCGTTTTCTGTTACAAGTACGCTGCCGAGTATCATGAACGGCGGAAAGGATTTTTCTGCATGGAGCAAGAGGGATGATTTCCTATATCAGACCATTCGGATTCCTGTGGAGGCGGTTCTGGGCAGGGACGGCGTGGGGCTTGCGGATTGCGCCGTTGCGGAAAGCAAATTTGAAAAGGGCGAGGATATTTCGGCGCGCATCCTCCCGCTGGTGTCGCGCATGAATGAAATTCAGAGAAACGGCACGCCTGATATGGAATTTGCGGCAACGGGACTTCTGATACGCAGTCAGCTTGCTTCGGGGCAATCGGAGGACGCAAGGCAGATGCTGGAAACGTTGCGGCTGCACTTCTGTGAAAGGGGGCTGACGCGCTTTCTGCCGAATCTGGATGCAATGCTTTGCAGGATTGCTTTGCATGCAGGGGATATAGACGCGGCGGAGCTGTGGTATCGGGAAAAGGCACCGCGCGACCCCCTGCATTTGAATGTGATGAAGCGCTACCAATATCTCACACAGGCGATGGTGGAGCTGGCGAACGGCAAGCCTGATGCGGCACTGCTGACGCTGGCCCCCTTAGAGGATTACTGCAAAACCTGCGCCAGCCATATTGACGGTATCCATATTCATATTCTGAACGCCATTGCGCTGTATCGTAAACGGGAGCATACTTGGCAGACGCACCTGAAAGAAGCACTGGCTGTGGCGGAGGAATATCGCTTTATTCGCACCATCAGCGTATATGGTGCGGCGGTGCTGCCGCTTTTAGAGGAAAGCGACAGAGAAGGGGAGAGGAAGTGGCAGAAACGGCTCATGGCAGAGGTACGCAGACAGGCGGCGTATTATCCTGCTTTTCTGGAGCCGCCCATTGCCCCTGCGGAGGAGCTGACCGCAACGGAGCTGCAAATTCTGCGGCTCATCTGTGCGGATAAAAGCAATGCCGAAATAGGGCAGATTATGGATATCAAGCTGACAACGGTGAAAACGCATGTCAGCCATATTCTGGATAAGCTGGATGTGAGCCGACGCAGCGAAGCGAAAACCGTTGCGAAAAAGCTGCGGCTGATACCGGAGCATTTGTAATTTTTCAGAGGCATTTTTATAGGAAAAAACAGGAACAGGGGAAACGGAATACCGATGAAGGACAGGAGGGACATGCCTGTTCTTTGTTGGTATATAGGGTATTTTTTTCAATACCTTCCTTTTTATATTTCTTAAAATTTGTTTAAACGCTTGACAAAAGCATTTTTGAACGCTATTATCGAAAAGTAGTCTTGTGTAACTTTATGTCCTTTGCGGATTGCTGCAAAGGGCGTTTTTTGTTCCTAAGCTTGAGGCTTTGAAGAAAGAAAGGCAATCTAACAAGGAGTTTGATACAAATGGGAAAAATAAAGTTCAAAAAGCCTGATATCAAGGGCTGTTTCGGCAAGCTGAAATCTCTGAAATGGGCAGATGTGAAGAACGGCATCTGTGCGATGAAAAAGCGGCAGGCGGAAAAGGAAGCGGCATACCGCAACAGCCGATTTGCGCAGAAAATGCAGAAGCTCTATCCCTATATGAACCGCTATTCGCTGATTTTGCACGGCATTTGGGCAATCGCCATCAACTTTCTGATAGAGGCAATGTCCCGTCATTCTGTGGTGGCGGCAATTTCGTATTCGCGTGTTTCCACGAAGGCATTTCTGTATAATGCGTTTATGATTTTTGTTACCTTTTCGATTGTATATCTTTGCAAGCGGCGTGTGTTTGCCCGCTTCATTCTCAGCTTTCTCTGGCTGCTTCTGGGGCTGACCAATGGGCTGATGCTTTCCAGAAGGGTTACGCCGTTTAATGCACAGGATTTGAAAACGGTCGCGGAGGGGGTTTCCCTTTTCACGAATTATTTTAACGTGCTGGAGCTGGTGGGGATTGCGATTATCCTGATTCTTCTGGTGCTGGGGCTGATTCATCTGTTCCGCACGGCAGGGAGATTTAAGGGAAAAATCAATTATGTGATATCCATTGTGCTTGTGGGGGCTTCCTTCGCAGGCTATGGCGTACTGACGGATTATGTCATTCAGAACCGTATCGTTTCGACCTATTTCGCGAATATCGCGTTTGCATATCAGGACTATGGTCTGCCCTATTGCTTTGCGGCAAGTATTTTTAATACGGGCATTTCCGAGCCAAACGGCTACACGAAGGAAAAAATGATGGAAATCAGCAACAATGGCGAGATTACAAAAAGCACATCCGATGCAAAGGTGCTGCCGAATGTGATTTTCGTGCAGCTGGAGTCCTTCTTTGATGTTTCCGAATTTACGGCATTGCAGACCTCGAAGGATGCCCTGCCGAATCTGAGAAAAATGGCATCGGAATATTCCTCCGGCTATTGTCAGGTGCCTTCCATCGGCGCAGGCACGGCAAATACGGAATTTGAAATGCTGACGGGCATGAGCATGCGTTATTTCGGCCCCGGCGAATATCCTTATAAGAGCTATCTGAAGGAAAAGACTGCGGAAAGCGCGGCAACGGCGTTGGCGGCATTTGATTACGGCACGCATGCGGTGCATAACCACAGCGGGAATTTCTACAGCAGAGCGAAGGTATACAATAACATTGGCTTTGATACCTTCACCAGTAAGGAATTTATGAATTTTGACACGACAGAAACCGGCTGGGCAAAGGACGAGGTGCTTTTGCAGCATATCAAGGATTGTCTGGATTCCACAGAGCAGCAGGACTTTGTATTTACCGTCAGCGATCAGGGGCACGGCAGCTATCCTGAGGAGCGCATCATTGAGCATCCGCACCTGATGGCAGGCGGTCTGGAATCGGAGGAAAAGAACTGCCAGTGGGAATACTATGTCAATCAGGTATACGAAATGGATCAGTTTGCGGCGGACTTGGTGGACATGATGGACAAGCGCGGCGAGCCTGCGGTAGTCGTATTCTATGGTGACCATCTGCCGACCATGGGGCTGACCGAAGCGGATATGAAGAGCGGCAGCCTGTTCAATACGAATTATGTTATCTGGGACAACATCGGGCTGAAAAAAGAGGATGGCACGATTCCCAGCTATCAGATGATGTCCGTTGTGATGGATCGTATCGGTCTGCATACGGGTACGGTGTTCAATTATCATCAGGAAAGAATGCATTCCGCAGATCAGGCGGAATACCTGATGGATCTGGAGCTGCTGCAGTATGATTTGCTTTACGGCGAGCAGTATGTCTATAACGGCAATCCCGTCATTACGGAGGGACACATGACAATGGGCATACGCGATGCCGAGATTCTGTATTCGAGTGAAACGGTGGACGGGCATTATACCCTTGTGGGCGAAAACTTCACGAAATGGAGTCAGGTTTATGTCAATGGGGAAAAGCAGTCGCGGAAGTTTATCAATGATAATATTCTCAAGCTGAAAAAGAGTACGCTTCAGGATTGGGATGTCATTACCATCAGTCAGGTTGGCTCAAGCAATACGATATTCCGCACATCGCCTGAGTATGTTTATCTGGAGGGGCGCGTTGTGCCGTATACGGATGAGCTGAAGGAGGAAAAGCTGCTCTTAGATGCGGCGGATGACCCCGAAAAGCTGGCACAGCTGCGGCAGGAGCAGAGAGACGAAAAGCGCGCGGAGAGAAGAAGCGAAGCCTATCGACAGGCAGAAGCGGCAAAGACAGCTGAATAAAAAAACGAGAACGCATATAAAAAGTATGCGTTCTTTTTTTGTGGAAATATGGAAGTTTGTGGAAATCATTGACATAGTTCGGAAAACCATGTAATATTATTTGTGATAACCGAATGAGTGGCAATGGAAAGGAAAAAAGATGAAGCAGATTGTTCTTGTTGCAGAAACCGGCTCTGATATCAATCCCGTCTTAGCGGCGGAATATAACATAAAAATTGTACCCATGCATGTTTCATTTGACCATGAAACCATGGAGGACGGCGCATTTCCCGTCGAGAAAATTGTAGATTACTATGAGGAAACGGGCAAACTGCCGAAAACCAGCGGCAGTACGCCCGGTGACTTTGAGACTGCCTTTGACCGCATCCATGCGGAATACCCCGATGCACAGCTGCTGTATCTGGCATATTCTGCGGTGACAACCTGCTCCATGCAGAGTGCGGTTCTGGCGGCAGAGGAACGGGACTATGTCACGATTCTGGATACGAAGCAGGTTTCCGCAGGGCAGTGCAATGTGGTGATTGCCGTGGCGGAGCTTTTGCGGCAGCACCCCGATTGGACGATGGAAGAAGCAGTCAGCGCGGCGGAGGATTTGATTGCAAGGGCGAAGATGTGCTTCATGCCGGAAAATCTGGAATTTCTGCGTGCCGGCGGTCGTGTCAGCAATGTGGCATTTCTGGGGGCAAAGCTTTTAAATCTGCATCCTGTGATTGAAATTCTGGATGGCAAGCTGGTTGCAACGAAAAAATACCGCGGAAAAATGAAGAAGGTTGCCGTGCAGATGCTGACGGAATACGCGGAGAAATATAATCTGGAACGGGACTGCCTGTGGTTTGTCTGGGTGGTTGGCTTTCCGGATGCGGTGCGGCAGGCAGTGGAGGAAGCGGCGAAGGCGCTTGGCTTCAAGAAAACCAGATGGATTCAGGCGGGCGGCGTGATTACGACGCATGGCGGCCCGGCGGCGTTTGGCTTGGCAGGGTTTACGAGGAAATAAGCCGAAATCGGGCAATAAAAGTAAAAAAAGTATGAGGAGGATTTGAAAAAAATCCTCTTTTTTCATACTTTGGTAGGATTTACAGGAAAAAATAAAAAGTCTATAATAAAAAACGGCAAGAAGAATGCCGAAAAACGGGAAAAGGAAGAACGTAAAGAAACAAAGGAGGTATCTCTATGAAAAAACGAATTGCAAGCATCGCGCTTTCGCTCGCAATGTGCCTGACATTGCTGCCGACAGCGGCGTATGCTGAGGATGTATCCGAGGGGGGGGGCATTTGACAGCCAGACAAGCACAGGTAACGGTGCGGCTGTTTATGCAAACGAGGATACGGTTGATGATACAAGTGCGGATAAGGTTAATGTTAGAACTAAAGATGAATTGAAAGCTGCACTTGCGAATAATGATGTTAATATAATTTATATTACTGATAGCTTTAAGTATACAGATTCGATTGCTACAAGGGAAAAGACACTCGTAGTGAATGAGGGTGTTACACTTGAAACAACTGCTTCTCAGATTTCCGGTACTATTGTAAATAACGGTACGATTAAAATAACGGGAAGTGGGCAATGTATCTGGACAGCTCAGACCACCGGTACAGGGAAAATCGTTGCAGATAATCAAAAGTGGGGGGAATATCAGACCTATGTGGATTATGGCTGTGTTCCTGAGGAAAACCTTACAAACTGTCGAATCAATATTGTAAAAGATATCGACAAAGAACCGACCGTAATCCTTCCGGAGACGATGACCGTAGGGGATACGATTACACCGACCGTTACAAATTTGATTGACGGGGTTGATATATCCAAGGTTTTTACATATAAATGGAAGGATAGAGACAGCGGCCAGATTTATAATGGTGCGGCAAAGCCTACGCTCACAGAGGCAGGTACGTTAAAGTTGAATCTTGCGGCAAAAGCACCTTATGTGATGCGTTTTGCATCCGGTTTATACGGCAGCCTTGATGCAACAGGTACAGTACAGAAATTAACCTTGAATACGGTATATGTGAATGCAAACAGCGGCAATAATAATAATATCGGGAATACAAAAGCTGCACCAATGAAAACTATTGGTAAAGCAATCGACAAAGTAAACGATGGCGGAACGATTATTCTTTTGAGTGATTATACGAGCACTGCGCTTTCGTTTGATAAGAATGTTACAATAAAAAGTGACGATGGTGGAAAATATACAGTAAATGCAACATATACTTATATCAAAGACAATGTAACTGCAACCTTTGAGTCTGTTGATGCGCAGAATCTGACGTTCTATAAATGGGACAATACATCTCATGGCAGTGGGAATGTAGTATTCAAAAACTGCACAGGCAGTGGCATTGAGATTGCAGACAATGTAATCAGCAATGTTACTTTGGAAAATTCTCAGCTTGGCGGAAGATTCGGCGCACAGGGAACACTGACGATGAAAAATGCGACAATCAACGGTTCTTTCTCTACGGTAAATTTTGTTGCAGAAGGCAAAAATACTTATGTACCAGAAGATAATTGCTCTAAGGTAAGCAGAATCGAAGGAACAGCAACGATTGCAAACGCTGTTGAAATTCAGCTTTCCGCGCCTGATGCAACAACGCCATATCAGGAAAGAAAACTGATTGAAACAACAGCAGATGCAAACAATTTTACGGTTTCGAGTCCTTATCAGCTGAAAAAACAAACAGAATATAACGGAACATATATCTATGCCTTTATCCCTGTAACAAGCGTAACTCTGGCACCGGAAACTCTTTCTATTGAAGAAGGGAAAACAGCGGGGCTTACTGCAACAATTTCTCCTGCAAATGCAACCACACAGCAGCATAGTTGGGCTTCTGAGAACGGAAAAATAGCAAAGGCGTATGGTGAAACACTTAATACAGCAAAAGTAACGGCGATTGGAGTAGGTAAAACTACAATTACCTATACCATAGGCGGAAAAGAAGCAAGCTGTGAAGTAACCGTTACACCGAGAACTATTTCTGTAGAGAGCATCACATTAAATAAAACACAGCTTTCTCTGGTAAAGGGCGCAACGGAAACGCTCGCGGCAACCGTATTGCCCACAACGGCAACAGACAAAGCAGTGACTTGGAAAAGCAGTGATACAGCGGTTGCAACGGTAAAAGATGGTATTGTAACGGCGGTTGCGGCAGGCAATGCAACAATTATCGCGAAAGCAGGCGAAAAAACAGCAACCTGTGCGGTAACTGTTACCAATCCTTCCAATTCCTCCTCCTCCGGCGGTGGCGGCAGCAGCACCCCCAGATATGCTGTCACAGTGCCCGACAAGACCGAAAACGGCTCTTTGAGCGTAACGCACAAAAATGCGAAAAGGGGCAGTAGCGTAACCATCACCGCTACCCCCGACAAGGGCTATGAGGTGGACGACATCGTTGCGAAGGATGCAAAGGGCAACAAATTGACCCTCAAGGACAACGGCGACGGCACATATACCTTCACCATGCCTGCCTCCAAGGTTACGATTGAAGCAACTTTCGCGGAGAAGCAGGCAGAACCTATTGTACCTGAGAAGTTTTTTGCGGATGTTTCCGCCGAGGAGTATTATTACGAAGCGGTGAAATGGGCAAGCGAAAACGGCGTGACAGGCGGCATTGGCGAGAACCTTTTCGGCGCAAAGCTGCCCTGCACCAGAGCGCAGATTGTCACCTTCCTGTGGCGTGCGGCAGGCTCTCCCGAACCGAAGGGCATGAGCGGCTTTGTTGATGTTTCCGCAGATGCGTACTACGCGAAGGCGGTTGCGTGGGCGGTTGAGCAGGGGATTGTCAGCGGCACCTCCGCAACAACCTTTAGCCCCGATGCAGTCTGCACCAGAGCGCAGAGCGTTGCCTTCCTCTATCGCGCCTTTGGCACAAGGACGGATAAAGCGGCAGGCTTCAGCGATGTTTCCGCGGATGCGTATTATGCGGATGCGGTTGCGTGGGCTGTGGAAAATGGCGTTGTAAGCGGCATTGGCGGCGGTCTCTTTGCCCCCGATCAGGACTGCGCACGCGGTCAGATTGTGGCGTTCCTTTACCGCGCATATCAGAATAAATAAATTTGACAAAAGGGCAGGGTGAGCAATCACTCTGCCTTATTTACATATTTTTTATGGCAGAGGTTATTTATTTCTTCTCGCTTTTATGGTACAATACCCACGGATCTATCCGTGGGTTAGCCGCTTACAGCGTCTATCTGCTGTTTTCACAGCAAATTCTACGATTCGCAGGCATAGCCTGCTCATACCATGCCTTGCGGAAGAAAATATCTGCTTCGCAGCTGCTTTCTTCCCCTGCAAACATGGTAAAATACCTCTTGGAAACCATCAGAGAAAAGACGAAGGGAGTTCGTATGGAAATTATCCTGCCAAAGGTGCTATATATCATTTTACTGTTGCTTGCGTGGATTGCGGCGTTGTTTTCGGGCATTGCCTTCGTTTACGGCATACAGCTTCGGAAAAAACCGCGGGGCATCCTCGGCTGGTGCCTTGTGTTTGTCTGCTGTCTGTTTCTGATTTTCCTTCTGATGAAGGGACATATCACAGCAGGATGAGAGGATTTTAAATAAGACCGTTAGGTGTGTCCCAATAAGAAAACGTGAAGAAAATGAAATAGCTGAAAGACTGCGGATACAAGGAAGTTTCCCGCAGGCATCCTTTGACTTAGGCTGTCAAGGGGAACTGACACAGTAGCCGTAGCTTTCAGCATTTCAGAATACAAGGTTTCTTATTTGGGCGCACCTTTGGACGGTCTTTTTTTATTGCCTTTTGGGAGAATTTTGCTTGACAGAATCAGCCTACACTTGTAGTATAAAAGAAAAGGACTACAACTGTAGACTAGAGGGGGGATCGGATATGGATTACAAAATTTCCGACAGCGAATGGAAGGTGATGGAAATTCTCTGGGAGAAGGGCGCAGCCACGCAAAGCGAGGTGATGGATGCCCTGACGGAGGGGTGGAACAAAAACACGGTGTATACTTTTCTGAGCCGTCTGGAGCATAAGGGACTGGTGGCGGCAGAGGGCAGTCCGAAGCGGTATGCGGCAGTCATCGGGCGCGAGGAATGTGTCAGACAGGAGGAGGAAAGCTTTCTGAACAAGGTCTACCATGGCTCGGCAGGAAAGCTGGTGGCGGCGTTCGTGGAGGAGGGCAGGCTGACGGAGAAGGAGAAGGCGATACTGAAGCAGCTTCTGGAGGGGATGGACGTATGACGAATCTATGGACGGTTCTATATTTTACCCTCGGCATTACGCTGACGGGACTGATGCTTGTGCTTTTCAAGCGGCTGTTTCGGGATAAGCTTTCCGCAAGGTGGCATTATCTGGTGTGGCTGGTGCTTCTGGTGCGCGCCATTCTTCCCGAAAATCTGCGGCTTTTTTCGACAGGCTTTGCGCTGAATACACTTTGGGTTTCGGGGATGAAGCGTCTGCGTGCGGCGGTGGAGCTGGGGCGAAATTCGCTGTTATCCACACCCTTCGGGATGGGCGGCGGCGAAATCTCCCTGCTGAAAAAAATGCCGTTTTCCGCATGGTCGCTGACGGATAGGCTATTTGCGGTCTATCTGGCAGGGGTGGCGGCGGTTTTGCTGTATGATGCACTGCTGTATGCAGGGCTGCGGCTGGAAATTCGCAAGGGGGCGGCGGCAACGCCCTCCTTACGGGAGAAAATCAGAAAAACGGCGGAAAAATATGACCTTCCCGCACAGAAAAGCGTGCGTATCTGCAAGGGAATCGAAACGCCGTTTCTCTGCGGCATGGTGCGCCCGATTCTGGTTGTGCCGGAAAGCATGGCGGAAACGATTGATGAAAAGGTGCTGCTGCATGAAATGCTGCATTTGAAGCATCATGATGTATTGGTGAATTTCCTGCTGCATCTGCTGCAGGCGCTCAACTGGTTCAATCCGTTTGTTTATTGGCTGTGCCGCATCATCCGCAACGACAGCGAGGCTCTTTGCGACCAGCGTGCATTGGAAAGGCTGCACGGTGAGGAAAAACGGGAATACGGAATGCTCCTGCTTGATATGGCGGACAGCCGCTGTGCGAGCCGTATCGGGACAACCTCTATGGCGAACGGGGCGAGGAATATCAAAACGCGCATCGGGCGGATTGCGGATTTCGGGCGTGTGCCAAAGGGGGCAGCCTTTGCAACGGCGTGCATTACGGTGGTGCTTTGCCTTGCTTCGGTCAGCTTTGCCTATCAGCCGAACTATTTTGATACCTCCAAGGTGGAAACGGCGGAGGATTTGCGGCTGACACTGGAGGATGCGCGCTATTTCGAGATTCCCTCGGCAGAAATGGCAATTTCGATTTTTTATGAGGCGTTTGAGGAACGAGATTTGGCGAAGCTTGCGCTAACCGTACCACAGGAGGAATTTGATACCTATCGGGATTGGGCAATCTCTGAATATGAAATGGCGGAGAGCACCTATCATGCCCGTCTGGATTCCGGGACAAAGGCGGACTATACATATCGCTTCTATGATTCCATGGAGATGGAGGATTTTTATCTGCTGGATGAGCAGGCGGACGGCTCGATGGACGGGATTATGCAGGTCAATGAGCTTTCGGCGGAGAAATCGGTCACCCAGCATTTCCTGCACTTCCGTATTTTTGAGGAGACGAAGGGGAACTGGTCGATTGCGCTTCTGAAAGACGAAAGCAGGGCTTTTGATATCTACGGCACTGTGAACTATGGGATATATAAGCTGGAGGAGGAAATGGCGCAGGGCAGTTATCGGCAGGTCGGCGACTGGAGGGTCGCGGATGCGGCGTATTGTCGGCAGTGGGGCTTCCTTTTCGGCAGCAACGATGTGATGAATAGTCTGCTTGGCATAAATCAGGAGATGCAGTTCAATGAAACGCTTGCGCCATCTGCGACTCATGCCGCCTATCTGGAATACACAGGCACGGCGTTAAGAGAAAAACAGAGCGTACTGCTTGCGGTGCTTTGTCCGCAGGAGATGAGTGAGGACGAATATTGGGAGAGCATCGACAGTTTACAGGTTGGCAGCGGCGGCAGCAGTTCCGCAGGCGTGGCATGGGAGATTATCAGCACAGACGAGGATTGGGACGGCAGGATTGACCTTGGGAATGACGAAAACAGCGACAATCTGGCGGATGCCTTTGCCCGTCTGGAAACGCCCTACGAGGTGCGGCTGTATACGAATCATAAGGAATTACTGGAAACGATTCCGTTGAAGGGGGGTGCATTGGATGCAGGAAACAATCCTACAAAAGGAAATAACACAGGAAAAAGAAGTACAGGAAACAACAACGCAGGAGCGGAAAACAAGTGAAGCCCTCGGCAATATCCGTACGGCAATGCTGCTGTTTCTGATTGATATTTATATCTTTGGCTTCGATATTGCCCCCGATTTTGTCGGCTGGATGAGCATGCTTGGCGCGGTGGCAATGCTCACGGGAAAAGTGAAAGGTATAGAACGTATCCGCACCTTCGGGCAGATCATGCTTGGGTATGAGGTTGCAATGGTTGTGATGAATTACATCGGCGGCATGCTCCCGTTTTACGAAATCATCATGGGCTATGTCGGGATTTTCATTCTCTGCATCCGCATGTATTTTATGTATATCATACTGACTGCGGCGGCGGAGGTCGGCATGGTCGAGGGTGGCGAGGAAAAAACGATTCGGAATGTTTGCCGCAGCCGAAACCTTGTGCTTCTGGCGGAGCTGACGCTCTATCTTTACGCTGCGGTGCAGGGGACGGAAAGCATCGGCGGCTGGGGAATTCTGCTCTTTGGCGGCTATGTGGTGTTCTATCTTGCGTGCATCGTGTATCTCTCCTTTTTGAAGGAGGAGGTGCAGAAGCAGGAGAAAAAGCAGACAGAAACAACAGAAACAGCAGAAACAGCATAAATAAAAGCCTCCATTAAAGTGCATCCAAATAAGAAAACATGAAAAGAGCGAAACCCTTAAATACAAGGATTTCGCTCTTTTTAATATCTCAATGGACTGTTTTCTTATTTGGAATGTCACTCGTAATTCCGCTTAAGAAATCAAGAAAAAGGAGCTAAGGTTTTCTTAAGCGGAGCTTACGTACGGAGGCTTATTTTAATGCTTATGTATCTTCTTTTTCTTTTGGTGCAGGATTCACGAAGGAAAGCAGAAGCACCGCAATGACAATGAAAACAAAGCCGATATAATCAATAAATTCCAGCTGCACCTTGAGCCACACAACGGAAACAACCGTGGATGCCAGCGGCTCTGCGGAGGCATAAAGGCTGCTTTTGGTGGGTCCGATGTATTTTACGCCATTGAGGAACATCAGATAGGGGACGGTTGTGCCGAGGATGACGATGAAGCCCATTGCCAGCAAGGTGGAGGTGTTCCAGCTGCCTGCGAAGTCCCAAGAGGGGTGTACGAAGTGCATCACAAAGCTCAGAACCAGCATCGACCACCCAATCAGAAGCATTGCATCATATTTTGCCAGAAGGCGCACAGGATAAACCGTATAAAACGCAAGCGCAAGGGAGGAAAGCGCCCCCCAGAATAATGCCTGCGGCGAAAGGCTCAGGCTTTTCAGGTTGCCATGCGTTGCCAGAAGGATTGTCCCGACCAGACAGCCGAAAACGGCGATACATTCCAGCTTTGTCGGCAGCTTTTTCTCCCGAAATGCCAGATAGACCACAATCAGAATCGGCGCGGTATATTGCAGAACGGTTGCGGTTGCGGCATTGGAATGGACAATGGCGGCAAAATAGCCATACTGCATGAAAAGCATGCCGCCCAGCGCAAAGATGATGATGCCGATTCTATCCTGCCGCTCCATCCAGATGGAAAAAACACCGCCGCGCTTCACCTGATAAAACACCAGAAGCAGCAGCCCTGTCAACAGACAGCGCGCAGAAACGAGCCATTCCGGCGAAGTGCCTGCCTGATTGAAAAGATATTGCCCAACGGCACCCGAAACGCCCCAAAGACAGGCACTCAGAATACAGAAAACAGACCCAATCCATACTTTGTTTTTGATTCTCATGCAATCACCCTATAAAAAAATTACTACATTATATTTATCGGAAATTTCCGCTTGGAATTGTATTTTTTCGGAAACTGATTTCATACTATCATGTTCATTTTTAAAAGTCAATGTTCCTAAAATTGCAAATAAGAAAAGATTTCGATTGAAAAATTTGATTGCAGATTTTGCATAGATTTAACAAAAGTATGATTTTTCATTTAACCTTTCTGCCCTATACTCTTAACTGTAAACGAAAGGAAAACAGAAAAAAAGGAGAGAAATGAATATGAAAAAGGTATTTGCAGTTGCTTTGGCAATGACAGTAGCAGTCGGAATGTTAGCAGGCTGCGGCAGCAACGACAGCGCACAGGGCGGCGCGGCAGACAGCGCGATTACGGTTGTTTCCCGTGAGGATGGCTCCGGCACAAGAGGCGCATTTATCGAGCTGTTCGGCATTGAAGAAAAAAACGACGCAGGTGAAAAAATCGACAACACCACAGACACAGCGGAAATCACAAACAGCACAGCCGTTATGATGACAACCGTAGCAGGCAATGATAACGCCATCGGCTATGTTTCCCTCGGCTCCTTGAATGATTCCGTAAAGGCACTTTCCATTGATGGGGTCGAAGCATCTGCTGAAAATATTAAAAACGGCACCTACGCAGTCGCAAGACCCTTCAATATTGCAACAGGCAAGGAGGTCAGCGAGGTGACCAAAGACTTTATCAACTTCATTCTGAGCGAGGATGGGCAGGCAGTTGTTGAGGAAAACGGATACATCAGTCAGGGCAATACGGGTGCATTTAAAAGCACCGAAGCAGAAGGCAAAATCGTTGTGGCAGGTTCTTCTTCCGTAACCCCTGTGATGGAAAAGCTGAAGGAGGCATATCTTGCCATCAACCCCAATGCAACGATTGAGGTACAGCAGTCCGATTCCACAACAGGCATGACCTCTGTAATGGAGGGCATGTGCGACATCGGCATGGCATCCAGAGAGCTTAAGGACAGTGAACTGGCGGCAGGACTGACCCCGACAGTGATTGCGATGGATGGTATCGCAGTTGTGGTAAACCACAATAACACAGTTGATAATCTGACAAGCGAACAGGTGAAGGAAATCTTCACAGGCAAGCTGACAGATTGGTCCGCTGCACAGTAACAAGGTTCCCGGATATGAAGGGGGAAATGAAATGAAGGAAGCTGTAATGAAATGGGTGTTCATGGCTGCTGCGGCAGTATCCATTCTCGCAGTTGGATTGATTTGTATATTCCTGTTTGCCAATGGCGTGCCTGCCATTGGCAAAATTGGTGTAGCGGATTTTCTTCTGGGGAAAACATGGAAGCCCGGAAATAATATATATGGCATTTTCCCGATGATTGTCGGCAGTGTGTATGTCACCGCAGGGGCAATTATCGTGGGTGTGCCGCTTGGCATTCTCTGTGCGGTTTTTCTGGTGTGGTTCTGCCCGAAGCGGCTGTATAAAATCATCAAGCCTGCGGTAGAGCTTCTGGCAGGGATTCCCTCCATCGTCTATGGTTTTTTTGGCTTGATGGTGCTTGTGCCCATCATGCAGAGCCTCTTTGGCGGGGGCGGCAAGGGGATTCTGACCGCATCCATTCTGCTGGGGATTATGATTCTGCCGACCATCATCGGTGTTTCGGAAAGTAATATCCGCGCCGTTCCCATGAGCTATTACGAAGGCTCCTTGGGGCTGGGGGCAACGCATGAAAGAAGCGTATTCTTCGCTGTGCTGCCTGCGGCAAAGCAGGGGATTCTGGCAGGGGTTGTGCTTGGCATCGGGCGTGCCGTCGGGGAAACCATGGCGGTTGTCATGATTGCAGGGAACCAGCCTATTCTGCCCGACAGCATTTTCAGCGGTGTCCGCACCATGACGGCGAATATCGTTATGGAAATGGGCTATGCAACGGATTTGCACAGAGAAGCCCTGCTTGGTACGGCAGTGGTGCTGTTCGTATTCATCCTGATTATCAATCTGAGCTTCTCGTTCTTGAAAAGGAGGGCTGACTGATGCAGGCAATCAATCAACAAAGCAGGAGAGAAAGGCTGGCTGCCTATCGCAGAAATCCGTTTTCGCTTTTTCTGGCGGCGCTGGTAACACTTTCTGCGGTGATTACACTGGCAGTGCTGGTTTCTCTGATTATCTATATTTTATATAAGGGGATTCCGAATTTGAAGCCATCCCTGTTTGCATGGAAGTATAATACCGAAAATGTTTCCATGATGCCCGCGATTATCAATACACTGAGCATTACGGCAATGACGCTGCTGTTCTCGGTGCCTGCCGGTATCTTCGCAGCGATTTATCTGGTGGAATATGCAAAGCGCGGCAATAAATTTGTTTCCGTTGTCCGCATGACAACAGAAACGCTTGCAGGGATTCCCTCTATCGTGTTTGGTCTGTTCGGGTATCTGTTTTTTAATATCTATCTGAAATGGGGCTACTCTATTCTGGGCGGCGCGCTGACGCTTTCCATCATGGTGCTGCCGCTGATTTTAAGAACGACGGAGGAGGCGCTCCGTTCCGTTTCGGATACCTACCGCGAGGGCAGCTTCGGGCTTGGCGCAGGAAAGCTGAGAACCGTATTTCGTATTGTGCTTCCCTCCGCAGTGCCGGGGATTCTGGCAGGGGTCATTCTTGCCATCGGGCGTATCGTCGGGGAAACGGCGGCACTGCTCTATCCCGCAGGCACAGCGCCGCAGGTGGCAGATGGGCTGTTTTCCTCGGGGCGCACGCTGGCGGTACACATGTATGCCCTCCTGAATGAAGGGCTTTATACGGAGCAGGCGTATGCCACAGCAGTTGTGCTGCTGGTTCTGGTGGTCTGCATCAACGCATTGTCCTCCTTTGTTGCAAAGAAAGCCGGTGTGAAAGAGAAATGACGGAAGTGAAAAGAGAAATGAAAGAAAAGGAAAAAAGTATGAATCAGACAAAGCTATCTGTATCCAATCTGGATTTATATTATGGCAATTTTCATGCGCTGAAAAACATCAATCTGGAGCTGCCGGAAAAGGAAATTACGGCATTCATCGGGCCCTCCGGCTGCGGCAAATCCACTCTGCTCAAGAGCCTGAACCGTATGAATGATTTGATTGAGGGCTGCCGCATCACAGGGCAGGTGCTTCTGGACGGCGAGGATATCTATAAGGGCATGGATGTGAATTTGCTGCGGCGCAGAGTCGGCATGGTGTTCCAGAAGCCGAACCCGTTTCCGATGAGCATTTATGATAATATTGCCTATGGCCCCAGAACGCATGGCATCCGTTCCAAGGTAAAGCTGGATGAAATTGTGGAAAAGGCACTCAGAGATGCCGCCATCTGGGATGAGGTGAAGGACAGACTGAAAAAGAACGCCCTCGGCATGAGCGGCGGGCAGCAGCAGCGGCTTTGCATTGCCAGAGCCTTGGCGGTGCAGCCGGAGGTGCTTCTGATGGATGAGCCGACCTCCGCCCTTGACCCTATTTCCACCTCTCGTATTGAGGAGCTGGCATTGAAGCTGAAGGAGGATTACACCATTATTATGGTAACGCATAATATGCAGCAGGCAACCCGTATTTCGGATAACACCGCCTTCTTCCTGCTGGGCGAGGTTGTGGAGTATGATAATACGGAGCGGCTGTTCTCCATTCCGAGAGACAAAAGAACAGAGGATTACATTACGGGGAGGTTTGGTTAAGCTATGGTACGCAGTCGTTTTGATGCTCAGCTGGAGCAATTAAATGTAGAGCTGATTAAAATGGGGGCATTATGCGAGGAAGCAATTACGGCTTCTGTTTCTGCCCTGATGAAATATGACCGCACGGTGGTGCAGATGGTCTTTGAAAAGGATAACGAGATTGACCACATGGAGCGTGATATTGAAACCTTCTGCATGCGCCTGCTTTTGCAGCAGCAGCCGGTAGCAAGGGATTTGCGGACGATTTCCTCCGCCCTGAAAATGATTTCCGATATGGAGCGTATCGGCGATCAGGCAGGGGATATTGCGGAAATCATGCTAACACTCGGCGCGCAGGATACGCAGAGCAAGCTGCATATTCAGGAAATGGCGCGTGCGGCGGTGAAGATGGTAACGGATGCAGTGGAATCCTTTGTGAAAAAGGACTTGGCATTGGCGCGTTCTGTTATGCAGTATGATGATGTGGTGGATGGTCTGTTTGATAAGGTGAAGGAGGAGCTGATTCGATTGATTTTCGAAAATCGGGAAAACGGCGAATTCTGCATTGACCTTCTGATGATTGCAAAATATCTGGAAAGAATCGGCGACCATGCAACAAATATTGCAGAGTGGGTAGAATTCTCCATCACGGGGCAGCATGTTATCGCGGAGGAGGAACGTGCATGATTACCTACGAGGAAATACGAAAGAATGAGGACATCCGCACTTATATCCAAAGTGCGGATGAAGCCCTTGCGGCGCTTGGCTTTACGGAGCATTCCTTTGCGCATGTGACGAAGGTAGCGGAATCGGTGAAATATATTCTGGAAACGCTTGGGTTTTCCGCGCATGAGGTGGAGCTGGGCATGATTGCGGCATATCTGCACGATATCGGCAATCTGGTCAACCGTGCGGAGCATTCGCAGAGCGGCGCGGTGATGGCGTTCCGTATTCTGGACAGGATGGATATGCCTGCGGCGGATATTGCGACGATTGTAGCCGCCATCGGCAACCATGATGAGGGCACGGGCGTGCCTGTTAACGCCATTGCGGCAGCATTGATTCTGGCGGATAAAAGCGACGTGCGCAGAAGCCGTGTGCGCAATCCTGAGAAAAAAACCTTTGACATCCATGACAGAGTCAATTACTCTGTAGAAAAGTCCCTTTTGAAAATCAACCGGGAGCATAGCCTGATTAAGCTGAAATTATCGGTTGATACGCATTATGGCTCTGTGATGGATTATTTTGAAATCTTTCTGGAACGAATGGTGCTGTGCCGTAAGGCGGCAGAAAAGCTGGGACTGCAATTTAAACTGATGATTAACGAACAATCTTTGATTTGAGGTGGAGGAGATCCCATGCTGATTTATTTGGTAGAAGATGACAACAGTATCCGTGAGCTGGTGGCGTATACGCTGCACAGCGCGGGGTTTGAGGCGGAAGGCTTTGAGAAACCTTCTGCTTTTTGGCGCGCCTGCGCCGAAAGACGACCGGATTTGGTTTTGCTTGACCTGATGCTGCCGGAGGAGGACGGCATCAGTATATTGAAGAAGCTGAGACAGGCACCGGAGACCGCAAGGCTGCCGATTTTGCTTCTGACGGCAAAGAGCAGTGAATATGATAAGGTGCTGGGACTGGACAGCGGCGCGGATGATTATGTGGCGAAGCCCTTCGGCATGATGGAGCTGCTGGCAAGGGTGAAGGCACTGCTGCGCCGCACGGAGCAGGCAGAGAGCGAGGAGGTCTATCGCCTTGGCACGCTTTCTGTGAATAAAACAAGGCACGAGGTATATGCGGCAGGGCAGGAGGTTACGCTGACGCTCAAGGAATTCGATTTGCTTTGTCTGCTTCTGGAAAACAAGGGACGCGTGCTGACGAGAGACCGGCTCTTAAACCGCATCTGGGGCTATGGCTTTGATGGAGAAAGCCGTACTGTGGATGTGCATATTCGTACTCTGCGGCAGAAGCTGGGGGAATGCGGCGAATATATCGAAACGGTGCGCGGTGTAGGCTATAAAGTAGGTGGAAATATATGACGAATCGTATTTTTCGGGCAATTTTTCTGGTGGCGGCGGCAGTTATGCTTGCCGTTTCCCTGCTGACCATGGGGATGATGTATCAGTTTTCCACGGAGGAAACGACGGAAAAGCTGCAAAGAGAGACAGAATATATCGCCTGTGGCATTGAAGCGGACGGTGTGCGGTATCTGGAGAAAATCAAGGACGCAGATACGAGAATCACTTGGGTTGATGCAGATGGGACAGTGCTGTATGATTCCTCCGCGGATGCATCCCAAATGGAGAATCACGGCGACCGTGAGGAAATAAAGGAGGCCATGCAAAGCGGCGAGGGCAACAGCAAGCGCATTTCCGCAACGCTTTCCGGACAGACGCTTTACCATGCGGAACGGCTGACAGATGGGACGATTCTGCGGCTTTCTGTGGAAACGATGAGCGTGGTTGCGGTATTTCTGACGATGGCGTTTCCGTTGGTGCTGATTCTGGCAATGATGATGGCGGTTTCCGTTTTTCTTGCCTTCCGCACGGCAAAAAATATCACAAGCCCCATCAATGAGATTGATTTGGAGCATCCCGAACAGGCGGAGGTTTATGAGGAGCTGACCCCGCTTTTGCGGCGAATTGCCGTGCAGAATCGGGAAATCCACCGCCAGATGGCAGAGCTGAAGCGCAGAAAGGAGGAATTCGATACGATTACCTCGAATATGCAGGAGGGTCTGCTTGTGATGGATGGCGAGGGGGATATTCTTTCCTATAATGCTGCGGCGAAAACGCTTTTGGGCGTGGATGCCGTAACGGAGGGCGAAAATATCTTCTCTCTGAACCGCAGTGCCGCTGTGCGCCGCAGTGTGGAGGGCGCGCTGGCAGGGGAGCACCGAGAGGAGCGGCTGGAGGCAAACGGCAGAATCTGCCAGATTTTCGCAAACCCCGTTTTTCGGGAGGAGGAAATTGCCGGTATGATTCTGGTGCTTCTGGATGCAACGGAAAAGGAGGAGCGCGAGCAGCTTCGGCGCGAATTTACCGCCAATGTTTCCCATGAGCTGAAAACACCGCTGACCTCGATTTCCGGCTTTGCGGAAATTATGAAAAACGGCATGGTGCCGCCTGCGGATATGGGAAAATTCGCAGAAAAGATTTATAACGAGGCGCAGCGGCTGATTGCCCTTGTGCAGGATATCATCAAGCTTTCCAAGCTGGACGAAAAGGACACGAGCCTCTGCGAGGAGGAGGTACAGCTGGATGCACTGGTGCAGGAGGCATGCGAACGCTTACAGCCTGCGGCGGAAAGGAAGCGTATAGCCCTTTCGACAGAGACCGAACCGATTCTGTTTCGTGGCGTGAAACAGGTACTCTCCGAAATGATATACAATCTCTGCGATAATGCCATTCGCTATAACAAGGAGGGTGGCGCGGTTTTTGTCACCCTGAAGCGGCGGGCGGACAGGATTTCCCTTACCGTAAGGGATACGGGCATCGGCATTGCGAAGGAGGAGCAGGGGCGGATTTTCGAGAGATTCTACCGTGTGGACGCGAGCCGCTTTGCAGAAAACGGCGGCACAGGCTTAGGGCTTTCTATTGTCAAACATGGTGCGGCACTGCATAACGGAAAAATCTTTATTGAGAGTGAAATCGGAAATGGGACAAGCATTGAGATTTCATTGCCGTATTCAATAAATTGAATATACGAAAAACATACTGAAAACCCCTTCTCTGTTTTCCTCAGGAGAGGGGGTTTTTTCGTGGAGTGAAAACGCATGGGGAGGAGGCTGCGTTTCCGGCGAAAAAATGGGCGAATTAGACAAAGTAACCGGCGTGCCGACCCATCGGAAAAGCATAAAAAACAGGGGAAGGGAGGTGGAAATCTTTGGTTGGTTTTCTGTATACATTATCTTGCATGCGAAATAAGGTTGTGCTAGAATGATAGCGAGAGTGAGAATATGAGGAGCAATTTTAGGGGAAATGAGCGTATGGTTCCGCATATCAGGGTACACCTTTCGGATGTGCGCTTTTGTTGGGTAATATATTAGAAAAAAAGGTGAAGGTTATGAGCAAGTTTGAAAGTAATGTACAGTACATCAAGTATCTGGTAAACAAGGAATGTGCGAGCCGCTTTTTCAATGGGGAGCTGGATAAGGAAGTCAATATGGAAAAGGAGATTGCGGAAGCGATTATTCCGGGGCCAAAGGCATCCTTCCGCTGCTGTATTTATAAGGAGCGCCATATTATTGAGGACCGTGTGCGTCTGGTTCTGGAGCCGACAGAGGGCGACCGTGTAATCAACGTGTTGGATTCTGCCTGTGACGAATGTCCGATTGACCGTTTCGTGGTCAGCGATTCCTGCCGCGGCTGTCTGGGGCATAAATGTCAGGAGAATTGTCCGAGGCACGCCATTTCCATTGTAAACCACAGAGCATACATCAATCAGGAAATGTGCATCGAATGTGGACGCTGCAAGCAGGTCTGTCCCTTTGGTGCCATCAGTGAGGTCATGCGTCCGTGCATGCGTGCCTGCTCCGTCAATGCGGTCAAGATGGATGAAAACAGAAAAGCGGTGATTGACCATGATAAATGTATTTCCTGCGGTGCCTGCGTGCAGCAGTGCCCCTTCGGTGCGATTGTGGATAAATCCTTTGTTATGAACGTGCTGAATCTTCTGCGCGATTCTTGGAACAACACAAGCTACCACGTTTATGCCGTGGTTGCGCCTGCGGTTGCCAGCCAGTATACAGGCATCAAGGTTGGGCAGGTGTTTGCCGGCATTAAGGAGCTTGGCTTCTATGATGTGGTTGAGGCGGCGATTGCCGGTGATATGGTTTCCGTTGAGGAAGCAAAGGAATTTGTGGAAACCATCGAGGAAAAGAAATGGAAAACAACCTCCTGCTGTCCTGCCTTTGTGGAATATGTAAGAAAAAATCACCCCGAATATATGGATCATGTGTCCACCGTGGTTTCTCCCATGATTGCCATGGCAAGAGCCATCCGCGCGAAGGACAGAAAGGCGCGTATTGTCTTTATCGGGCCCTGCACGGCGAAAAAGGTCGAAATCAAGCAGGATGACGTAAAGGGCGCAGTGGATTATGTGCTGACGTTTGAGGAGCTGCGTGCCATCCTTGACGCAAGAGGATTGGAACTGGCGGAAATGCCGGAGATTACCGCAGGGGAGCCCTCCTCCTACGGACGGATTTTTGCAAGAACGGGCGGCGTGGCGGAAAGCGTGCGCCGTGTGGCAAAGCTGGAGGGCATTGAAACGGAAATCAACCCCATCCGCTGCAGCGGCATTGAGGAATGTATCAAAACCATGAAGCTGGCATCCTTCGGCAGATTGGAGGAAAACCTCATTGAAGGCATGGCGTGCAAGGGTGGCTGCACAAACGGCGCAGCGTCCATCTTTCATGACCAGAGAGGGATTCAGCGAGTGAATGATTTCAGCCGCCTTGCGCTGACGGATAACCCAATGGAAGGGATTCGCGGCTATGATATGGCAGGCGTGAATATGGAACGCGAATTCCCTGAGCTGGAAAAAATGAAGGAGGTTACCGCAGGCGAGAAAAAGGCCAAGAAGCAGGCGACCGCAAAGGCGAAAAAGGAAGCGATTGCGAAGGGCGAGGTGGAATAACCCCTTTGTATACAGCATAAAAATAACCCCAAATTTCAAGCAGACCGCTTGGGTTCGGGGATTTTTTTGCATAAAAGGAAAATAAAAAAAGACCGAAGCGAAAAACCTCGGTCTGAAATGAGTCATCCGGGACTCGAACCCGGGACACCTGGATTAAAAGTCCAGTGCTCTACCAACTGAGCTAATGACCCGCAACGAAAATTAGTATATCGCAGGAGAGGGGTTTTGTCAACAGCTTTTTTGGGAAAAGCAGAAGTTTTTTTATTTGTGCAACTTCTGCGCGGCTTTGGGGCGTATTTTTTCCGAACCTTAAAGAAATCGTAAGAGAAAGCAGTTTTTTTGTCGGAAAAACGTGATATGCTATAAAAAATGTGTAAAGGAGGCATAGGAAATGGAAGAATTTAACATTCTGATTTGTGATGATGACCACAGCATTGTGGATGCAATAGAAATATATCTGAAGCAGGACGGCTATCGTGTCATTAAGGCGTATAACGGCTTGGAGGCACTGAAGGCGTTGGAGGAAAACGAAATTCATCTGATTATACTGGATATTATGATGCCGCAGCTGGATGGGCTGCAAGCAACGGTGAAAATCAGGGAAATCTGCAATATTCCCATTTTAATGCTTTCCGCGAAATCCGAGGATACGGATAAGGTGCTGGGGCTGAATTTCGGCGCGGATGATTATATTACCAAGCCGTTCAACCCGTTGGAGCTTCTGGCGCGCGTGAAAAGCATGATGCGCCGCTATACCTCCTTGGGCAGCATTGCCGAGAAGAATAACGTGATTCGTATCGGGGATGTGGAGCTGGATAAGGACGCGAAGGAGGTGCGCGTAAATGGCAAGCTGGTGAAGATGACGGCGACGGAATACGGCATTTTGCAGCTGCTGATGGAAAACGCAGGGAAGGTATTTTCGATTGATGAGATTTACGAAAGGGTCTGGAATGAGTCCTCCTTTTCGCCGGAAAATACCGTTTCCGTACATATTCGGCGGATTCGGGAGAAAATCGAAATTAACCCGAAGGAACCGAGATATCTGAAGGTGGTGTGGGGGATTGGCTACAAAATCGAAAAAATCTAAGCTGTATCGACTGAGATATAAGGGAGTTGCGGTGGTTCTATTTTTCACCTTTGCGGTGTCGATTTTCTTCTGCGGCATTGTGGGCGTGAATATTTCCAGAAACTGGAGCTGGAATGTCATCAATGCGGATACGGTCTATGATACGGAGGAATTCCGCGAGGCTTTCAGCCGCACGCTTGACCGAGCGGTGCAGGCGGATATTTATTATCAGAATGAAGACCGCGTTTCCAAGGGCGCAGCGGTTGACCGCAATGACCTGCTGAACAGCTTCAAGCGCTATTACGGCATTATCGACGGCATTATTACAGCCAATACGGAAATCAATGCCGCCTATGACGGGTTGATTCTGCATGGAGAGATTCCCGCAAGCCTGCAAAGAAATCTGGAGGAATATCGGAATCTGGTGGAAAGCCGTCTGCCTGCCTATTATAAAATGTATATCCAAAGACAGCTGGATGAATATAAAAACTGCATCCGTTATCTGGAAGGGTTCAGAAACTTCCTATATTATGTAGAGGATGAAAACGGCAATGTTGTCGGCGGCAATGCCACGAAGGGCGAAATCAGTCAGGAGGCGCGCACGCTTGTGCTTTCCTCAGGCTTTAGCAGCGACCATCTGGGCGAAAATCCGTATTATTTTGATACCTACGAAAATCCTGTTCTGGAAAAGAGCAATTTCAAATTTTACGGCGCGATTCGTGACCCTCTGCTGCCGGGGGATGAATTTTACGACCTGTGGCAGGGCTTCGGCTTCGCAAAAAAGAGCATCCCGATTCTTTCCTGTGTTTCGGCGGTTTCCCTTCTGGGGATGCTGCTTTCCGTCATCTATCTGGTGCGGGTGACAGGGCAGACGGAGCGGCACGGCAAAATTCAGCTTGGCATAGTAGACCGGCTGTATAACGAGGTGCATTTCCTGCTGGTGGCACTTTTTGGCTGCATTGCGGGCTTTACGGCGCATACCCTTGTGGATACCATAAGGCAGGGAGCGGTGCTGTTCTGGAATTACGTTTTCGCGACCATTTTGGGCGTGCTGTATCTGGTGACGGCGGCAATTCTGCTGAATTATCTGCTTTCTGTTGCAAGGCAGCTGAAAAATAAAAGTTTTTTCCGCAATACATGGATTTCTGTTTCCATCCGCAGGATGAGCGAGCTTTTCACAGGCAGCACCTTTCGCGGCTGGATGGTGATTGTCATGCTCTGCTATGCGCTGGGCAACTGCGTCATCATGGGCGCAATGGTGATGGCACCGTATTACGGCTACGCGGAGCTGGCGGTTCTGGCAGGCGTGGGGCTTGTGTGCTTCAATGGGCTTTGCATGTACTGGTTTGTGCGCGCGCTGCGTTCCTTGAAGGAGATTATGATTTCCGTGAAGGAAAGCGCAAAGGGGAACTTTTCTTATCAATTAGATTTGAATAGGATTTCACCCTCGTTCCTGAATTTTGCGGAGGATGTGGCGAATATTCAGGAGGGCTTCAAAAATGCCGTGGATGATGCCGTGAAGGGCGAGCGGATGAAGGCGGAGCTGATTACGAATGTTTCGCATGATTTGAAAACGCCGCTGACCTCCATCATTTCCTATGTGGAGCTTTTGAAGCACGAAGACCTGAAAAACGAGCGCGCGAAGGGCTTTATTGCCGTGCTGTATGAAAAATCCTACCGATTAAAGCACCTGATTGAGGATTTGATTGAGGCGAGCAAGGCTTCCAGCGGCAATCTGACCGTTGCGAAAATGCGCGTGGATTATAAGCAGCTGACCCTACAGGCGATGGGCGAGCTGGAGGATAAAACAAATGCGGCAGGGTTGACGTTTAAGCTCAGCTGTGACGAGCCTGTCTTTATTGATGCGGACGGCGGACCCATGTGGCGGATACTGGAAAATCTGCTGTCCAATGTGATAAAATACGCCATGCACAATTCCCGTATCTATGTGGATATTTTCAAAATGGACGGCTACGGCGTGCTGGTTATGAAAAACATTTCCGCAACGCCGATTGATTTTGACGAAACCAGACTGACGGAGCGCTTTGTGCGCGGCGATGCCTCCCGCACCACGGAGGGGAGCGGTCTGGGGCTTTCCATCACGCAGAGCCTTGCGGAAATACAGGGCGGCACCTTCGGGATTCAGGTGGATGGCGATTTATTCAAGGCAATCGTAAGTATTCCTCTGTGGGAGGAGGATGAGGAGGAAAATGAGGTGGATACGCTGTGATTAACGCGTTTTATAAAAAATATCAGAAGCATTTTGATGTGAGCGAAAACAATTTTGCGCATTTCGTGATGTGGAGCTGCGGCGGCATCTGCATCGGCTTTGTGATTGGGCTGGTGGGGATTGCGTTCCACCTTGCACTGGAATGGGCAACGGAATTTCGCACTGCGCACCCAATGCTGCTCTGGCTGCTGCCCTTCGGCGGTCTGGCGATTGTGCTTGCCTACCGTCTGGCAGGACAGGAGAAGGACAGAGGAACGAATTTTATTCTGGTTGCGGTGCGTGCAAATGAAGCTGTGACGCTAAGAACTGCACCGCTGATTTTTTTCAGCACCGTTGTGACGCATCTTTTAGGCGGCTCGGCAGGCAGAGAGGGCGCGGCACTCCAGCTGGGCGGCAGCATTGCCTCCAGCTTCGGGCGGATGTTTCAGCTGAATGAGCGGGAGGGGCGCATCATGACGATGTGCGGCATGGCGGCAGGCTTTGCGGCACTTTTCGGCACACCGCTGACCTCTGTCATCTTCGCGATGGAGGTTATCACCGTTGGGGTCATGCACTATTCCGCCATTGTGCCGTGCATCATTTCGGCACTCGTTGCGGCAGGGCTTTCGCAGGCTGTCGGGATTGCGCCGACTACCTTTTCCATCGCACATATTCCGGCAGCGGTCGGCTTGGAAAACTGCTTTCGAGCGGCGGTGCTTGGCGTGCTCTGCGCGATACTGAGTGTGCTGTTCTGCATTGTGATGGAGCATATCGGGGGTGCATATCGCAGGATATTCAAAAATCCCTTTGTGCGTGTGTTCTGCGGCGGCTGCATTGTCATTGCGGCAACCTATCTTGTCGGGTGCAGGGATTATAACGGCGCAGGCATGAATATCATCACGCAGGCATTGCAGGGGGATGCGAAGGCGGAGGCATTCCTGCTCAAGATTCTTTTTACCGCGCTGACCTTAGGCGCAGGCTTTAAGGGCGGCGAAATTGTGCCCTCCTTCTTCATCGGGGCAACCTTCGGCTGTGTGGCAGGGCCATTGCTTGGGCTTTCCGCGCCGTTTGCGGCTTCGCTCGGCATGGCGGCGGTATTCTGCGGCGTAACGAATTGCCCGCTTGCGTCCATCATGCTCTGCATTGAGGTGTTCGGCTTTCATGGAATGGCATATTATGCACTCTGCTGTGCGGTCAGCTACATGCTTTCCGGCTATTACGGGCTGTATACCGAGCAAAAGATTATGTATTCCAAGGTAGAGCCGGAGTTTATCAATAAGAATGTGCATTAAAAGGGTGCATTGAATAAAATAATTTTATGCAGTATTTTATACATTTTTTTATATTGCATTTTGTGCTGCATCCTGCAAAAGCCGCAGACAGAAACGGTTGTTTCCTTTGAAAATATCGCGGTTCTGTATATATTTTATAAAAAGGGAAGAGAAAAAAATAATTTATTGTGAAAAATGATTATTGTATTTTATGCACTTAAATAGTATAATTCCAATATCAAATATTACAGAAGAAAATCATTTTTAGGAGGAAGAGGACAATGAAGAAATTTATGAAGGGCCTTCTGGCTACAACAATGGTATTTGCAATGATGACTTCTCTGGCAGGCTGCGGCGGCGATGCGGCAACAGATGACAGCGCAGATGCAAAAAAGGAAACACTCACTATGGCAACAAACGCAACATTCCCTCCGTATGAATATTACGAAGGTCAGGATATTGTCGGTATCGATGCGGAAATCGGTCAGGCACTGGCAGATAAGCTGGGCATGGATTTCAAAATCGAGGATATGGAATTTGATTCCATCATTCCTGCGGTAACAAGCGGCAAGGCAAGCATGGGTATGGCAGGCATGACAGTAACACCGGATCGTCTGAAAAGCGTAGACTTCTCCGATACCTACGCAACAGGCGTACAGGCAATCATCGTAAAGGAAGGCTCCGATATCAAATCTGTGGATGATTTGTTCGCAGAGGGCGCTTCTCATAAAATCGGCGTACAGACAGGTACTACCGGTGACCTGTATACAACAGATGACATCGAAGGCGCAGGTCTGGGTACGGTAGAACGCTTCCAGAAGGGCGCAGACGCAGTTCTTGCGCTGACACAGGGCAAAATCGACTGCGTTGTTATCGATAACAACCCTGCAAAATCCTTCGTTGCGGCAAATGAAGGTCTGAAAATTCTGGATACAGAATATGCAGTAGAGGATTATGCAATCTGCCTGCCGAAGAACAGCCCTCTGACAGAAAAAATCAACACAGCACTGGCTGAGCTGACAGCAGACGGCACGATTCAGAAAATTATTGATAAATACATCAGCGCTGAATAATTTCAAGGCGAAATGCTTTCAGGGGTGACAAAAAAACGTCACCCCTGTTTTATGGTTACAGGAAAAGCAAGGGAGGAATTTTTGGAATGAGCCTGAAAGAGAAATTCATATTCAACTTTATTGATGACGGGCGTTGGCACTATATTGTGGACGGGCTCAAGGTTACGCTTGAGGTAACCTTTTTTGCGGTGCTTCTGGGCATTGCGCTTGGCGTGATTATCGCAATCATTCGCTCTACATACGATAAAAACAAAAGCTCGATGCGCGGCTTCAGTAAATTTATTGTGGTTCTGCTGAATTTCATCTGTAAGATTTATCTGACCGTCATCCGTGGGACACCTGTGGTGGTACAGCTGATGATTATGTACTTCATCGTTCTGGTATCCTCCACGAATAAGGTGCTGGTTGCGGTGCTGGCGTTCGGCTTCAACTCCGCGGCGTATGTTGCGGAAATCTTCCGCAGCGGCATTATGTCCATTGATGAGGGGCAGTTTGAGGCAGGGCGCAGCCTTGGCTTTAACTATGTGCAGACCATGCGCTATATCATCATTCCGCAGGCGTTCAAAAACGTACTGCCTGCACTGGCAAATGAATTTATTGTGCTGCTGAAGGAAACCTCTGTTGCCGGCTACGTTGGTCTGGTAGACCTGACAAAGGGCGGCGATATCATCCGTAGCCGTACCTTCCAGGCATTCATGCCGCTGATTGGCGTTGCGGTGATTTATCTGGTGATGGTAATGTTCTTCACATGGCTGGTTGGGATTCTGGAAAGGAGGCTGAGAGACAGTGAGCGCTAAGGAAACACTGATTAAGGTTGAAAATTTACAGAAATATTATAAGGGCGGTGCGATTAAGGCACTGGACGGCATCAATACGGAAATCAAAAAGGGCGAGGTTGTTGTTGTCATCGGACCCTCCGGCTCCGGCAAATCCACCTTCCTGCGCTGTCTGAACCTTCTGGAGGTGCCGACAGGCGGACATATCCTCTTTGAGGGGACGGATATTACGGATGAAAAAACAAACATCAATGTCCACAGGCAGAAAATGGGGATGGTGTTCCAGCATTTTAACCTTTTCCCCCACATGACGATTTTGAAAAACATGACGATTGCACCCATGAAGCTTCTGAAAAAGAGCGAAGCCGAGGCAACGGAAAAGGCTATGGAGCTGCTCAAGCGTGTCGGCCTGGAGGACAGAGCGAATGCGTACCCCTCTCAGCTTTCGGGCGGACAGAAGCAGCGTATCGCCATTGTGCGCGCGCTTTGCATGGAGCCTGAGGTGATGCTGTTTGACGAGCCCACCTCCGCGCTTGACCCTGAAATGGTCGGCGAGGTGCTGGATGTTATGAAGCAGCTGGCGAATGATAGCATGACGATGGTTGTGGTAACGCATGAAATGGGCTTTGCAAAAGAAGTTGCAACCCGTGTGATGTTCATGGCGGACGGCAAGCAGGTCGAGGAGGGCAGCCCCAAGGATATTTTTGAAAATCCCAAAAGTGAGCGACTGCAGCAGTTCTTGGCAAAGGTGCTGTAAGCATAAAAAAGAAACAAAAAAGCGAAGGAGTATTCCCCAAAAAGGGAGCTTCCTTCGCTTCTTTTTATATGTTTTCGAGTTCCTCTGCGGATTGCAGCGGAATCCCTGCATCCGCAAGGGCTTGGGCAAACAGCCCCTTGCCGGAAATCTTTTTTCCGGAAAAGGAGCCGTCGTAAATCTCTCTGCATCCGCAGGAGGGACTGCGCGGCTGCAAGATGGCAAGGTCGATTTCCTCTGCCGAAAGGCGCGCCATGGTCTGCTCTACGCCGCGGCGGAAATATGCGGTCACATCCTCGCCGTTTTTGTTGATGGCACGTCCGCCCTTAAGCTCCACAGGCACACGGGGCACAGGCAGACCGCCCGTCACCTCCGGACAGACGGGGATAACCACATGCCCCTTGAGGAAATCCAGAACCGCCTGACTGCGGTTGTTGCCGCCGTTATATTTGCAATTTCGCCCCAAAAGACAGGCACTGACTGCGATTTTCATAAATATTCCCCCCTCTTAAAAGCAATTCAGCTGCTGCTGCAATGTGTGGAAGAATAGGGAAAGATGGTAGCCGTCCATGCAGGCGTGGCTGATGGTAAGCGTGAGGGGGAGGGTAAATGCGCCGTCCGCCTCGGTATATTTCCCGAAGGTGAGAAGCGGGAAAAGATTGGGCGCGCCGCCGTAATTAACGGGGCAATACGCCGTATAATCGAGCCAAGGCACGCAGGAGATGCAGAAGAAATTCGCAGGCTGTCCCTCCTTCACCTTGATGCCCTTTTTATCATGATACTGCTCCGCGTCTGCGACCAGATTTCGATAAAAGGTGTCAAAATCCGCATCATATTCGCTCCAAACATCCGAAAAGGTCTTGTCATCCTCGTGGAAGATGGTGAAATTCGGGTTGAGGTAGGAATAATAGCCGGGGGTGCCGTTCTCGTCCACAGCGGTACACATTTCGGGGATGGACGCAATGACCTGTCCCGTCAGGGCGGCAAAGGCAGGAAAAAATTTCAGATTGCGCCGCTTCACCTCTGCCAGAAAATGCGTCACATCTATCCGCACCGTCATGCTGTTGACGGATTTGACAAAGCCCTTGGTGTAATATTGAAAATGACTGCTCCTTGCCCAATCGGCAGGGAAGGGGGTAAAGGTTGCCTGTTTCATGATATCTCCTTAATATTTTAATGTAACGGTTTTTGTTGCGCTGTTCCAGTCAAGCTGTGTGCCTTCGATTTCCATAAGGCTCATCCAATCTCTGAGGGAAACGAACAATCTGCCGTCCTTCAGCTCCGCAGGGGTGGAAAGCTTGATGGTTTCGGTGCCCTTTTTATAGGTTGCTGCATTGGGGGTAAGCATCGTCAGCTTATCATTCACGAAGGTATAGGCTGCGTTTTCCGTTGCGCTCCATTTTACCTCCTGTGCAGGATTGGAAACCGCAAGCAGTGCGCGCAGGGGCAGCATGGTGTAGCCGTTTTTGATATAGGGGGCAACGTCTGCGGTATGGGACACTGCGCCGTTTTTCAGAATCTCCGCCCTGCCGATGGTCAGCTGATAGGTATTTGTGGTTTTGGTTTCGTCCGTTTTGGTCTCATCTGTTTTGGTTTCGTCCTTCTTCCCGTCCGTTTTATCGTCCTTCTTCACCTTATTCTTTGCGACCAGCTCAATGGTATCGTCAAATTCGTCATAGGCTTCGGCATAATCGAACCAGTTTTCCCCCTGCTTGGTGGAGGAGCTTTTCGTTACGAGAATGCTGTTTTTATTGGCGTTGTCCTTCGGGAAGGTCACCTTTGCATCATCCTGTACGCTGATGATGGGGTTTTTGCCCTTCGCCTTTTCGATATAAATGACATGTCCATCGGGGTCTGCCGCAATTTCCACGCTGTCATAGAAGGTAACAGGGCCCTGCTTTGCATAAATCGCACTGGCGGAATAGCTGTCCGTCACGATTTTCAGCTTTCCCTTGCCCTCGAAGGTCAGCTCGCCCTCGCAGTAAATCCCGTCGCAATGATAGGAAAGGGTGTTCAGGCTGTTATTGCTGCCCTTGACACGCACCGTGCTTTCATCGGGCAGATAAATCGCCGCGCGCTCCTCCAGCTTCCCCTGCGGAACAGTGAGGGAAAGGTTTTCAACGGTCAGCGTCTGGCTGCTTGCATCCCAAGCCCAGCCTGCGTCTGTATCCGCTGCATCCTCTGTCATGCTGCGGAAATCAAGGGGATTTTCCAAATCTGCCGCGAAAACGGCGGTAGGGCATGCACCCATCAGAACTGCGGCGGAAACCACACCGCAAAGATATTTCTTCGTCATAGAGATTCCTCCTTTTTTGCTTAATTTCTTCTAGTTTACCATGCCTGACGGAAAAAACCAAGACGGCAAGGCTTAATTTTATCTAAATGTTTGACGTTCAAACGGTTTTATTTGTTCCGCGGAGGGGATAAAAAATGCTGCTTTGTCGGAAAAGTTGAAAAAAACAAATGGTACATTCGGTAAAAGTATAGTATAATGAAGGGTAATCTAAAATGGGTGATTTATGTAAATTTGCGTGCCGCAAGGATAGAAACGGAGGATTGGCATGAAATATATCAAGGAACTGAGAGAGGGCGAAAATGTCATTGAGCATTACCTTTGCAAATCCAGAGCAAGCATGAAATCCCGCAATGGAAAGACCTATCTTTCCTTAAAATTGCAGGATAAAACAGGCATTGTGGATGCGAAGGTCTGGGATATGAATAAGGATATCCAGAGCTTTCAGGAAAATGATTTTATCAAGGTGGATGCGTTTGTAACGACATTTAACAACGAATTGCAGTTAAACGTCAAGCGGATTCGCCGCAGCCGCGAGGGTGAATATGACCCTGCGGATTTTATTCCCAGTACGGATAAAAATATTGACGAAATGTATACACAGCTGCTGGCGTATATCAAAACCATACAAAGCCCCTATATCAAGAAGCTGTTGGAGGAAATTTTCCTCAGACATCCTGTCATCAGCAAGGATTTTAAATATCATTCCGCGGCAAAAACCATGCACCACAGCTTCCGCGGCGGTCTGGTGGAGCATACGCTTTCCGTCACGCAAATCTGCGATTTTATGGCACCGCGCTATGAATTTGTGGATAGAGATATTCTCGTTGCTTGCGCCATGCTGCATGATGTCGGGAAGATTATGGAGCTTTCCGATTTCCCCGAAAACGATTATACCGATGAGGGGCAGCTTCTGGGACATATTTTCATCGGGGCAGAGCTGATTCGGGATACCGCGGCGAAAATCGAGGGCTTTCCCCAGAAGCTGGTGACGCTGCTGATGCACTGCATCCTTTCCCACCACGGCGAGCTGGAATATGGTTCTCCCAAGGTGCCCGAAACCATCGAGGCCTTTATTTTGCACTGCGCCGACAACATGGACGCAAAAACGAAGATGTTTGAGGAAATGCTTGCCGCAGACAACACACAGGGCAGCTGGGCGGGGTATCACCGTATGCTTGCCAGAAATATTCGTAAGAGTGATTACAAATGATAGAAAGAGAAACCATATCCGCGCACGAAATCAATAAATATGACTACTGCCCGTATCAGTGGTATTATGAACGGCTCTACGGCAGGGCGGAGCTGCGGCGGCTTTATACAGAGAGAAACGCACGCCTGCATTTAGAGGATAGCATGAGCGCCAACTTCCGTAAGGGCGAGGGCTATCATCAGAGGAGCTATTTTCTGCTGCGTCTGCGGCGGATGGCTTGGAAGCTTGCCGTTCTGCTGTTTGCGGCAGCGGCTTTCGGCGGATATGTATGGGTGAAATACAGTGGAATGGGTTAAAACAATCGGAAACGGCTTCGGCACGGCGGATTTGGTGCTGCTCTGCGTGGCAGTGCTGTTGGTGGTGCTTTTGTGCATTAGGCATGGCAGACCTGCGCTAAAAAAGCTGACCGCAAGGGATGATATCCCCGGCTACGCGCTCCTGTATGCCGACCGAAAGCAGGATAAAAACGAGGATTTCGGCAGACTGCTGTATTCCGCGAAATACGATTTGCAGGGCAGACCCGATTATGTCTTTTGCAGTCGGCTTCTGGGGCGTATCGTTCCCGTGGAGCTGAAAAGCGGCTGTATCGGTGAGGCGGAGGAGCCACACCATGGCGATTTTTTGCAGCTTGCGGCATATTTCCTAATCTTGGAGGATGTCTATGGCAAAAGACCTGCCTATGGGCGGCTGGTGTATCGGGATTATATGTTTGAAATCAAGAATACGGCGCGCGTCCGTAGGGAGGTGCTGAAAGCGGTGCAGGAAATGCGGCAGATGCTGCGGGATGGAATTGCAGAGCCGAAGCCGAGCTTTGCCCATTGCCGCCCCTGCGTCTGCAACGGAACGGTCTGTCAGTTTTCGGAAACAGAAATAGAAGGAGTAAATGATGATTCCTGTAGAGAAGAATAAAACGTATGAAATCAAAATAGCTGCACTGGGCAGTAATGGCGAGGGCATCGGGCGGATAGAGGGCTATACCGTCTTTGTAGAGGGGGCATTGCCGTCAGAGACCTGCCTTGTGCTGATTGTAAAGACAAGAAAGCATTTCGGCTATGGCAAGCTGCTGGAAATCCTGACCCCCTCGCCCGACCGCAGAGAGCCCTGCTGTCCTGTTGCGAAGCAGTGCGGCGGATGCCAGCTGCAGCATCTTTCCTATGCGGCGCAGCTTGCGTATAAAACAAAGGAGGTGCAGGACGACCTCGAACGCATCGGCGGCATTACGGACGTGACCGTAAGACCTGCCATCGGCATGGAGGAGCCATGGCGGTATCGCAATAAGGCGCAGTTCCCCGTGGGGCAGGGCAAGGACGGCTGTGCCATCGGCTTTTACGCCAAACGCAGCCACCGCATTGTGGATACCAAGCAGTGCTTCCTGCAAAATGAACGGAACGATGCCATTGTTGCCCTTGTGCGCGATTTTCTGAATGAATTTCAGATTCCCTTGTACGATGAGGAAACACACACAGGGCTTGTCCGCCATATTCTGACACGCATCGGCAGAAGCAGCGGCGAGGTGATGGTCTGCATCGTACTCAACGGGAAAAGACTGCCGCACAGCGAGGTGCTGGTGGAACGGCTGCAAAGGATAGAGGGCATGGTCTCCATTGTGCTGAACGTGAATCGGGAGAAAACAAACGTCATCCTCGGCAGAAAAATCATCACCCTTTGGGGGAAGGATACGATTACCGATTCGCTTGACGGCATCGAATTTGAGATTTCGCCGCTTTCGTTCTATCAGGTGAACCCCGTGCAGACAGAGGTGCTGTATAAAAAGGCTGTGGAGCTGGCGGATTTAAAGGGGGACGAAACGGTGCTGGATTTATACTGTGGCATCGGGACGATTTCTCTTTTCTTCGCAAGGAAGGCAAGGCAGGTGTTCGGCGTGGAGATTGTGCCGGAAGCCATTGCGGACGCGAGGAAAAACGCGGAGCGAAACGGTATCACGAACGCAGCCTTTGCCGTCGGCGCGGCGGAGGAGGTCATCCCCACGCTGTATCGGGAGGAGGGCATTGCGGCAGATGTGGTTGTGGTTGACCCGCCCAGAAAGGGCTGTGATGCACGCCTGCTGGAAACGATTCTCCAAATTGCCCCCGAAAAGGTCGTGTATGTTTCCTGTAACCCTGCGACACTCGCACGGGATTTGGCTGTGCTTGCGGCTGGCGGCTACCACACACGCGAGGTGCAGCCCGTAGACCAGTTCCCTCATACAAATCATATCGAAAACGTCTGCCTGCTGACGCGGGAAAGCTAAATCCAATCCTCTTTCTTTTTACAGAAGAAGGAGGATTTTTTTATTGCCTTTTTTGCTCTTTTCTTCACATCGAGACTATATGAGACTACAGAAATGGTATACAGAAAGAGGAGCAACGAAAGGAGGGAGAAAAATGGAGAGAGAAAGCTTTATCTTCTACCGCAGCTTTTACGATTCCATCAAGGGCTTAGAGGACGCGGAATTTGCCGAATGTATGCGTTTTCTGTGCGAATATGGGCTGAATGGAGCGGAGCAGACAGGCGGCACACTGGCGGAGGTGGTTTTGAAGATGGCGAAGCCGCAGATAGATGCGAATAACCAACGGCGAGCAAACGGCGCAAAGGGCGGCAGACCAAAAGCAAGCCCCTCCGCAGAGGAGCAGGCGGTATCCGATAGGAAAACCGATGGTTCTGTGTGTGAAAACCATAGGTTACGGGATGCAAAACCTAATGAGAATGGTAATGTGAATGGTAATGTAAATGAGAATGAAAAGGAGAAGGGAAATGGAGAGGGGAATGAGAATGCTTCGCACAGCGGACAACCACACCCCTTTCATCCCCCTTCTGTGGAGGAGGTACGGGCATACTGCGAAAGCAAGGGCTATCGTATCAGTCCGGAGCGGTTCATGGATTATTACACCGCCAACGGCTGGCGGCTTGGCAAGTCCGAGATGAAGGACTGGAAGGCAGTGGTGCGAAACTGGGAGAGACAGGAAGCGAAGCAGACGGAGAATGTGAGTGGATATTGCCGTCAGGAGAGCGGAAAAGGAGTGAAGGGGTATGGTAGATGTGAAGGCGCTGATGCAGGCGGCGAAAAATACGACGGCACCGTCCTGTGAGGAGCGGATGGCGTTATACAACAGCAGAAGGGGCGACCTGACGGGGTATGACTGCCCGATTTGTCACAACAAGGGGTTTGTGTTTTTGATGAAGGATGGGTATGAATACACCATGGAGTGCGAGTGCATGGAGAAGCGCAGGGGCAAGTGGCGGCTGAAACGAAGCGGCTTACAGGACATGGCGGAGCGATATCGCTTCGAGACCTATGAGGCGAAAACGAGCTGGCAGAAATCCATCCTTGCGGCGGCGGAATGCTTCTGCGAGGAAGGGGAGGGGTGGTTTTATATCGGCGGACAGGTCGGGGCAGGGAAAACGCACATCTGCACTGCCATTGCGAATCGGCTGCTGCTGCAGGGCAAGGGGGTGCGCTACATGATCTGGACGGAAGAAGCCACCAAGCTGAAGGCCCTCAAGACGGATGATGCAAGCTATGCACGCGAAATCAACAAATGGAAAACGGCAGAGGTGCTGTATATCGACGATTTTCTGAAAACCAGAAACGGCGCACTGCCGACCGATGGGGACATCAATCTTGCGTTTGAAATCATCAACGCGCGGTATAATAATCGCGCCCTGCGGACGATTTTTTCAGGGGAAAGAGGGCTGAATGAAATCATGGAGCTTGACGAGGCTATGGGCAGCAGAATTTATCAGCGGTGCGGCAAATATAAGCTGAAAATCGGATGGGGCGAAGGGCGAAACTACAGAACGAGAGAGGAGGGCGTGGTGTAGGGCAATCCCTCCGCGGCAACTGCGCGTTGCTTGCGCCAAGGCGGCGGTTCGAGTATACTGGAGGAAAGGTGGTGAAGGCTATGGAAACAAAAAGCATGGAAACAAAGGATATTTTATTGCAGCTGCGCACAAAGGCGGGGCTTTCGCAGGATGAGCTGGCGGAAAGGATGTTCGTGACCAGACAGGCGGTATCCCGCTGGGAAAGGGGAGATACGATTCCGAATACCGAGACATTAAAGCGATTATCCAAGCTGTTCGATGTGTCCATCAACACATTGCTTGGCTCGCCGAGAGAGCTGATTTGCCAATGCTGCGGCATGCCGCTTGCGGATGACAGCATCAGCAGGGAAGCAGACGGCTTTCTGAATGAGGATTACTGCAAATGGTGCTACGCCGATGGTGTATATCTGTATCGCAATATGGAGGATTTGATTGAGGTGTGCGTGAAAAATATGCCGCAGGATACATACACAGAGGAGGAGGTGCGCGCCTATCTGCGGCAGCTGCTGCCGCAGCTGGAGTATTGGAAAAGGGCAGGAGAAGAAAGAACATAAAAAAAGACCTTGCTCATCTAAGCAGATGAGCAAGGTCTTTTTGAGCTGCAATGGTTTTTCGGAAATCGTTCGGATTATTCCCACTCAATCGTTGCGGGTGGCTTAGAGGTGATATCATACACGATACGATTGACATGCTTTACCTCATTTACGATACGGGTAGAAACCTTATCCAGTACCTCATAGGGGATTCTTGCCCAATCGGCAGTCATGAAGTCGGTTGTGGTTACGCCACGCAGGGCAATGGTATAATCATAGGTACGGAAGTCACCCATAACGCCAACGGAGCGCACATCTGTGATAACTGCGAAATACTGGTTAATATCTCTATCCAGACCTGCCTTTGCAATTTCCTCTCTGAAAATCGCATCCGCATCCTGCAAAATCGCAACCTTATCCTCTGTTACCTCGCCAATCACGCGCACACCCAGACCGGGACCGGGGAAGGGCTGGCGATATACCAGATATTCCGGCAGACCGAGCTCCAGACCCATCTGACGCACCTCATCCTTAAACAGCAGGCGCAGGGGCTCAATCAGCTCCTCAAAATCAACAACGGAGGGCAGACCGCCTACGTTATGATGGGATTTGATGACTGCGGAATCCCCCAGACCGCTTTCGATGATATCGGGATAAATCGTTCCCTGCACCAGATAATCTACCTTGCCGATTTTTCTTGCTTCATCTTCAAATACACGGATAAATTCCGCGCCGATGATTTTACGCTTCTGTTCGGGGTCGGTTACGCCCTTCAGCTTGGAAAGGAAGCGCTCCTGTGCATTTGCTCTTACGAAATGAGAATCGAAATAGCCGTCAAAAATCTGCTCTACCTCGTCGCCTTCGTTTTTACGCATCAGACCATGGTCAACGAAAACGCAGGTCAGCTGCTTGCCGATAGCCTTGGAAACCAGAGCCGCAACAACGGAGGAATCTACGCCGCCGGAGAGGGCGCACAAAGCCTTGCCGTCGCCAACCTGCTCGCGGATTTTTTTAATCTGGTCTTCGATGTAGTTTGTCATTGTCCAATCGCCCTTGCAGCCGCAGACCTCAAACAGGAAGTTTTTAATCAATGCAGAGCCTTTGGGTGTATGGTTTACCTCAGGGTGGAACTGCACGCCATAGAAGCCCTTTGCTTCACATTCGATGGCAGCCGCGGGGCAGGTAGGGGTTTTCCCGATGATGCGGAAGCCTTCGGGCAGCTCTGTCACATAATCCGTGTGGCTCATCCAGCAAATTTCATTTGCGCCGATGCCCTTTAGCAGCTTGCTTGTGGTATCGAAGGCAACCTCAGCCTTGCCATATTCACTCAGCTCGGCAGCATGTCCAACCTTGCCGCCCAGTGTGTACGCTATCAGCTGACAGCCGTAGCAGATACCCAGAATGGGCACGCCCAGCGCAAACAGGGCAGGATCAACCTTAGGAGAAGCGTCATCGTAAACGCTGTTGGGGCCGCCTGTGAAGATGATGCCCTTGGGGTTTTTCGCCTTGATTTCCTCCAAGGATTTTTTCCAGGGCATGATTTCGCAGTATACATGATGTTCTCTGACACGGCGGGCAATCAGCTGATTATACTGACCGCCGAAGTCCAGAATGAGGATCATTTCTTGATTCATTATATCCCTCCGTTTTTATGAAAAGTTTTATTTTTTTCATGATAGAAAAAGAATGAGAAAACCGCCGGCAGTGCCGACGGTCTGCTTACTATCGTTTCTTTTTTCTATCTTACCATAGCAAAAAAAGATTGACAAGAGAAAGCAGCGCACTATCAGTGTATTTTTCCGAAAAACAGATAAGAATATTTTATGGGACGGATAAAAGTTTTTTGTGGAAACACAAGGGAAAAGGAGTTGAAAGTTCAAGAAAAACCAGATATAATGTGGGAGTTGGTATTTTATCATTATAAAAGGAGGGTTTCTTTTGGATTTTATTGAAAAGTGTTTCAAGTTGAAGGAAAATAAAACAACCTTCAAAACAGAGCTGATGGCAGGCTTGACCACCTTCATGACGATGGCGTACATCCTCGTGGTTAATCCCAGCATCCTCTCTACAACAGGCATGGATGCCGGTGCGCTTCTGACAGCAACCTGTATCGCTTCTGCCTTAGGTACATTCTTTATGGCATTTTTTGCGAACTATCCCTTTGTTCTGGCACCCGGTATGGGGCTGAATGCGTATTTTGCTTTTACCATTTGCGCGCAGAAGGGGTATAGCTGGCACGTTGCATTGGCGGCAGTATTTGTGGAAGGTATCATTTTTATTATTTTATCCGCAGTCAATGTGCGTGAGGCAATCTTCAATGCCATTCCCGCAAATATGAAAAAAGCGGTCAGCGTTGGTATCGGTATGTTTATCGCATTCATCGGCTTGCAGAATGCCGGTGTTGTCATCAACAATCCTTCTACCTGCGTCAGCCTTGGCGATGTGAAAACCGTTCCCGTTGCGCTTGCTCTGATTGGTACCATCATCACACTGGTGCTGGTTATCAGAAAGGTAAAGGGCGCACTTCTGGTTGGTATCCTGATTACATGGATTCTGGGTATCATCTGCCAGCTTGCAGGGGTTTATGTGGTTGATGTGGAAGCAGGCGTATATTCCTTGATTCCCACAGGTCTGATTTCCGCACCCCCCAGCATCGCACCCATTGCCGGCAAGCTGAGCTTCTCCGGTATTTCTATCTTCGATTTTATCGTTGTTGTGTTTGCATTCCTGTTTGTTGACCTGTTCGACACACTGGGTACACTGATTGGCGTATCCACAAAGGCAGGCTTCCTCGATAAGGAGGGCAAGCTGCCCAAGATTAAAGGCGCATTGTTTGCGGACGCATTGGCAACAACCATCGGTGCTGTTTTGGGTACCTCCACAGTAACCACCTTCGTTGAATCTGCATCCGGCGTTTCCGATGGCGGTCGCTCCGGTCTGACAGCATTTACAGCAGGTATTTTGTTCCTGGTTGCACTGCTGTTCTCTCCCATCCTGACAACCATCCCTTCCTTTGCAACCACACCCGCATTGGTTGTTGTTGGTCTGATGATGGTTGAAAACGTAAGAGATATTGATTTCTCTGATTACACAGAGGGCTTCCCTGCATTCATGACAATCCTGATGATGGTTGTATGCTACAGCATCTCCGAGGGTCTGGTATTCGGCGTAATTTCCTATGTACTGCTGAAGCTGTTCGGCGGCAAAAAGAACGAGCTGAATCCCGTTATCGTCATCATTGCAATTCTGTTCTTCTTAAAGCTGATTCTTGGCTGATTTGCAATTTCATAAAAACGTGTTATAATAACCATGTCCTGAAAAGTATTTTTTTTCGGGCATGGTTTTCTTTTTTTGGTTTACCCGTTAAAAAATTGCTAAAAAATTGCTAGGAAATGAATTTGAGATGTCCTTTTTCAGGGACAGGAAAGGCTGGTTACTATGAAAAATCTTCTGGTTGCCCAATCCGGCGGACCTTCTGTTGCCATCAATGCGACCTTGGCAGGCGTTGTGGAAAAAGCAATGACCAATCAGAATGTTGGTAAAATTTATGGTGCGAAAAACGGTATTATGGGTATCCTGACGGATAAGCTGATTGACCTGACAGAGGCACTGGCAGACCCCGAAACCCTGCAGCTGCTCTGCCAGACACCATCCTCTGCGCTTGGCTCCTGCCGCATGAAGCTGTCCGATTGGGAGGAAAGTACCTTTGAATATGATAAGATTCTGGGCATTTTCCGTAAATATGATATCGGCTATTTCGTTTATATCGGTGGGAATGATTCTATGGACACCGTGCATAAGCTGGCAGGCTTCTGCGAACGCATGCATGTTGATGATGTCAAAATCATCGGCGCACCGAAAACGATTGATAATGACCTGATGGAAACAGACCATTGCCCCGGCTTTGGCTCTGCGGCGAAATATGTTGCGGCAACGATGTCCGAAATTGCCTGCGACTGTAACGTATACGCGCAGCCCTCCATCACGATTGTGGAAATCATGGGCAGGGATGCAGGCTGGCTGACGGCTTCCTCTGCGCTTGGCAGATTGAACGGAGATTCTGCGCCCGATTTGATTTATCTTTGCGAGAGACCCTTCCTTGTAGACCGTTTTCTGGAGGATGTGCGTGAAAAAATGGCACAAAAGCACTCTATCGTCATTGCGGTCAGCGAGGGTCTGCGCAACGAGGAGGGCGATTATGTGACCGATTCCCTGCAGAACAGAGCGGCGGACGCATTCGGGCATAAAATTCTGGCAGGTGCGGCGCGCTATCTGGAGGAAATCCTCCGCTTTGAAATCGGCTGCAAGGTCAGAAGCATTGAGCTGAATGTGATGCAGCGTTGTGCGTCTCATGTGGCATCCGCATCCGATATTTATGAATCCAGATTGATTGGCGCGGCGGCGGCAGATTATGCCATCAGCGGCGGCACGGGCAAAATGGCGTGCATCCGCCGTACCTCTGAGCAGCCTTACCGCTTCGGCATTGATTTCGTGGATATCGGGCAGATTGCAAACCATGTGAAAACCGTTCCCGATACATGGATTAACGAGGCAGGCAACGATGTGACAGAGGAAATGCTTACATATCTTCTGCCCCTCATTCAAGGCGAATTGCCCTGTACCTATAAAAACGGCGTTCCCGTACATCTGCATTTGTATTAAGGATATTCAAGCCATGTTCGCGCATGGCTTTTTTTATTGTGGTATAAATTGCAATATTTGTGTCCATACTCCCTCCAAAGAGGTGATACAATGCGAAAAACAGCAGTCATTGCAGCTCTGCTCAGCTTTCTGGTTTGCCTGCTGGCAGGGTATTACGCAGCCCTTTGGAGAGGGGAGCAGCATCCGGCAGAAACGCAGGCACATGCCGTTTTGGAAGAAAAAAAGCGGATTCATGCCGGAACGAAAATCGTTTATCAATATTTTTATACGCAGGATAGGGTAATGAAAAAGCACATCGAGCCGGCACCGGAATTTCTGCAGGGCTTGGATTTGGAACAGCTAAAGAGCATTTACACCGGCTGGCAGGTGGTCTTTTTCTCATCGGAGCAGGTGATTCTGCGGTGCAGCATCGAGGGGATGAGTGATGAGGTTTATGTTCTGGGCGAGGATGACGGCTTTCTTGCGGTTTTCTATGAGGATGGGAAAAAGCAGCTGCGCCTGAAGGAGCGGACAGAACTGCCGCTTTCCGCCTTGCCGGATGGTGAAGCAAGGCAGCTTCAGGAGGGGATGCGCGTCATCGGGGAGGAAAATCTGGCGAAGGTGCTTGCGGATTTTATGTCATAAGGAATTTCTGATAAGAAGATTTTATTGCTAATAAGAAGATTTTATTGTAAAAAGAAAACTATAAATTTATCTTATTTCCAAAGCAGCTTTCCTTTCTGGACAAAAATTGCCCCACATGCTATACTGGATTTGTGAAAACTCCCCAATATTTTTCACCCATCATACCTTCTCTTTTTTAGAAAAGAGGGAGCGACCGCAGATGACTGCATTGAAGCACTGTTCGGTCGCTCTTTTTTTGCTTGCGGGGGAATTTTTCGGAAAAATTGACACCTCCTGTCCTTTCCCCTTATAATAAAACCCGATGATGTGCAAAGGAAGGTGGTGAAAGCCGATGGATGATAATTTCGGTCTGCCTGCGGAGGAATTTCGCATACAGGCAGTCTATAGCGATGAAACAAGGCAGTTCCGCTCTCCTGCGGAGCCGACCGCGGAGGATTGGGTCAATGTGCGTATTCGTGTCGGGAGAGGGACGGTTTCTGCTGTTTTCCTCTGCACGAATGAACGGGAATATCTCATGGAGGAGACCAAAACGCAGGGGGCTTTTTCTTATTTTCAGGCAACCCTGCCCCCGACTGCGGAGGAAATGACCTATTATTTCCGCCTGCAATGCGGCGAAGCAGTAGGCTATTATACAAAATACGGCTTTTTTTCGGAATATAAGCACGAGGGGGAATTTCGGATTTTCCGCGATTACCGAACGCCCGATTGGGCGAAGGGCGCGGTGATGTATCAGATTTACCCCGACCGCTTTGCCAATGGGGATGTCTCCAATGATGTGAAAACGAATGAATATATTTATCTGAAGCAGAAAACCGAGCAGGTCACGGATTGGAGCAGCCTGCCTGCTGCAAGCGATATCAACCGTTTTTACGGCGGCGATTTGCAGGGTGTGCTCAACAAACTGGACTATCTGGCGGAACTGGGCGTAGAGGTGCTCTATTTCAATCCGCTTTTTGTTTCGCCAAGCAATCATAAATACGATACGCAGGATTATTGGCATATCGACCCCCATTTCGGGAAAATCGTCAGAGAAAGCGGTTCTGTTCTGGCGGCAGATGCCAAAACGAATGAAACCGCATCGCTTTATGCCGCTCGCACAACAGCGGACGAAAACCTTGCCGCCTCGGATGCACTTTTCGCAGAGCTGATACAGCAGGCGCACGCAAGAGGGATGCGCGTCATTCTGGACGGCGTTTTTAACCATTGCGGAGCCTTTCATAAATGGCTCGACAGAGAGGGACTTTACAGGGGCAAGCTGCGCGGCGCATATCGGCATGCGGATAGCCCCTATCATGATTATTTTTACTGGAACGAGGATGGTACCTACGAGGGCTGGTGGGGCTATGAAAACCATCCGAAGCTGAATGTGGAGGGCTGTGCGGCGCTCCGAGAGGAGCTTCTTGCGATTGCAAGGCGTTGGGTTTCGCCGCCGTTTGATGCGGATGGCTGGCGGCTGGATGTTGCCGCGGATTTAGGAAAAACAGAGGAATTCAACCATGCCTTCTGGCGGATGTTCCGCACTGCGGTCAAGGGGGTTTCTCCCGATAAGCTGATTCTGGCGGAGCATTACGGCGATGCCGCCCCTTGGCTGACGGGCAATCAATGGGATTCCATTATGAATTACGATGCCTTCATGGAGCCTGTCACATGGTTTCTGACGGGGGTTTCCAAGCATAGCACCGAAAAGCGTGAGGATATGTATAATAATGCGGATGTGTTCTGGGGAACCATGAGCTATCAGATGGGGAGGCTGCCGTCACAGGCGATTTCTGTTGCCATGAATCAGCTTTCCAATCATGACCATTCCCGCTTTCTCACGCGCACCAATCGCCAAATCGGCAGAGTGGAAACAGAGGGCAGTGCCGCGGCGGATGCAAATGTGGAAAAAGCAGTGCTGCGCGAAGCCGTTTTGCTGCAAATGACATGGAGCGGTGCGCCGACCGTATATTACGGGGATGAAGCAGGCGTAACAGGCTGGACAGACCCCGATAACCGCCGCACCTATCCTTGGGGCAGGGAGGATATGGAGCTGATTGCCTTCCATAAGGCAGCAATTTCCCTACGGAAAGAGTATCCCGTTCTGCGCCATGGCTCGCTGAAGCAGCTTTATGGGGCTTATGGCGTGCTTGCCTACGGGCGGTTCGATGAAAAAGAAAAAATTCTGGTTGCGCTGAATAATACAGAGGAAATCCGGACGGTGTCCATCCCTGTCTGGCAGATGGGCGTGCAGGCGGAAGGCACGCTGCAAAATTGTCTCATGACGAATCGGGACGGCTTTACGGAGTTCGGCTTTTCCTATCCCGTCCGAAACGGGAATGTGCTGCTGCCCCTGCCGCCGAAAAGCGCAATGGCATTAAGAGAAATTTAGTATATTTTAATTATATTAAGGAAGAAAAAGAATGAAGATTTTATATGAGGATGCAGTCATGCTTGCGGCGGTGAAGCCGCAGGGGATGCCTGCGCAGGCGGATAAAACAGGAGATTTGGATCTGCTTTCCGCCTTGGAGGAATATACCGGACAGCCGCTTGGACTTCTGCATCGCTTAGACAGACCTGTCGGCGGCGTAATGCTGTTTGCGAAGGAGAAAAGGGCAGAAGCCTTTCTTGCGAAGAAAATACAGGAGCATCGGCTGAAAAAAGCCTATTTGACGGTGCTTTGCGGCAGATTGCCTGCGGCGGAAGGAGGATTAGAGGATTATCTTCTGAAAAACGCACGCACGAACCTTTCCGAAGTGGTTTCCAAGGAGAGAAAGGGCGCAAAGCGTGCCGCTCTGCGGTATCGGCGGCTTGCGGAGGAAGAAACGGAGCAGGGCGTGCTGACCTTGGCGGAAATCGAGCTGAAAACAGGCAGGCATCACCAGATTCGCGTGCAGACGGCGCATGCAGGCGTGCCCATCTGGGGGGATAAAAAATATAACAAAGGTGTTCCGAAGCGCGGCAAAACGGAGATTGCGCTCTGGTCTTACCGCTTAGAGGGCATCCATCCCGATACGAAACAGCCGTTTTCCTTTACCGCCAAGCCCGAAGGGGAGCCGTTTTCACTTTTTTCGGAAGAATTAACGGAATTGTAAGAAGTATCCTTTGCAATTTCCAGTAAGTTGGTATATAATATGGGAATATCAGAAGAAACCTACGGAGAAGAACCTGTATCGGTTCTTTTCTTTCCGGAATAAATTAGCAATCACAATCATTGATGGCTAACAAACCAAACCAAGGAAGGTGAATAGGATGCAGGAGAAATATACAAAAAAGGCCTTTGATGTGCTGCAAAGGGCAAAGGAGGCCGCAGCAAAGCTGGGCAATGAATATATCGGCACAGAGCATATCCTGCTTGGGCTGACATTGGTGCAGCAGAGCGTTGCCGCAAAGGCGTTGGAGGGGCAGAATGTGACCTACCATCAGGTGATGGAGCGTATTTGCGAAATGCAGGGGAAAAAGCAGAAATTTTATCTCCCCTTGGATATGACACCGCGCGCAAAGCGTGTGGTGGAGCGCAGCAAGCAGGAGGCGGTGCGTCTGGGGGCAAATCATGTCGGGACAGAGCATATTCTGCTGGCACTTCTGCGTGAACCGGATACGCTTGCCATCACGCTTTTGGAGGATTTGGGCGTAGATATTCAAACATTGTATGAGGATATCATGCTGCTTCTGGGCGAAAGCGAGGCGCAGCCTGCCGGTGTGCAGGGGATGCACGAACGCCCGAAGGAAGAAATTTCCGAGACGGAAACACTGGATAAATTCAGCCGAGATATGACGGCACTGGCAAAGCAGGGAAAATTCGACCCGATTGTCGGCAGAGAGCAGGAAATTGAGCGTATCATTCGGATTCTGAGCCGCAGAACGAAGAATAACCCCTGCCTGATGGGAGACCCCGGTGTCGGGAAAACGGCGATTGTGGAGGGTCTGGCGCAGAAAATCAGTGATGGCAATGTGCCCGATACCCTGCGGCATAAGCGGATTCTTTCTCTGGATTTGTCTGCTATGGTCGCAGGCTCGAAATATCGTGGGGAATTTGAGGAACGCATGAAAAAGGCTCTGGAGGATGTAAAGGCGGCAGGCAATATCATTCTTTTCATTGATGAAATCCATACCGTCATCGGCGCAGGTGCGGCAGAGGGCGCGATTGATGCCTCGAATATTCTCAAGCCTGCTCTGGCAAGAGGGGAAATTCAGCTGATTGGTGCAACCACGCTTGAGGAATACCGCAAGCATATCGAAAAGGATGCCGCCTTTGAGCGGCGGTTTCAGCCTGTGCGCGTGGAGGAGCCGACAGAGGCGGTTGCCGTGCAAATGCTGACAGCACTGAAGGACCCCTATGAAATGCACCATAGGGTACGCATTTCGGATGAAGCAATCGCGGCGGCAGTTAGGCTTTCCGCACGTTATGTAACGGAGCGATTCCTGCCGGATAAGGCAATCGATCTGATTGACGAAGCAGCATCCTGCCTGCGTCTTTCCGCGTATACTGCGCCTACCTCCATCAAGGAGCTGGAGGCAAGAATTGCAGAGCTGGAACAGGAAAAGGAGACTGCCATCAAGACAGAGGAATTTGAACAGGCGGCAGAAATCAAAAAGCTGCAGGATGGTCTGCGTACCAGCCTGAAGGCGGCAAAGCGTGCATGGGAATCCACGCATGACAGTGGCGAAATTGTGGTGACGGCAGATAATGTCGCAGAAATCGTTTCCCGTTGGACGGGAATCCCCGTGCAGAGCATGCAGGAGGAGGAAAGTCAGCGTCTGCTCCATCTGGAGGAAGCTCTGCACAAAAGAGTCATCGGGCAGGAGGAAGCAGTGAAGGCATTGGCAAAGGCTGTCCGCCGTGGGCGTGTCGGCTTGAAGGACCCCAACAGACCCATCGGCTCCTTCCTGTTCCTCGGCCCTACGGGTGTCGGCAAGACGGAGCTTTCCAAGGCACTGGCAGAAGCGCTTTTTGGGGACGAAAATGCCATGGTGCGGATTGATATGTCCGAATATATGGAAAAGCACAGCGTTTCCAGAATGGTCGGCTCTCCTCCGGGCTATGTCGGCTATGAGGAGGGCGGTCAGCTGAGCGAAAAGGTGCGCCGCAATCCTTATTCTGTTGTGCTGTTTGATGAAATCGAAAAGGCATCCCCTGAGGTATTTAATATTCTTTTGCAGGTTTTGGATGATGGACACATTACGGACGGGCAGGGCAGAAGGGTGGACTTCAAGAATACGGTTATCATCATGACCTCGAATGCAGGCGCGCGCAGCATTGCCGCACCGAAGCGGTTGGGCTTTACGAGCGTGGAAACGCCCGAGCAGAGCTATGAAATGATGAAAAAGGGTGTGATGGATGAAATCAAGACCATCTTTAAGCCGGAATTTTTGAACCGTATTGATGATATTATCGTGTTCCATCCGCTGGAACAGGAGGAAATCACAAGAATTGTGCGGCTTCTGACGGATGTGATGGCAAAGCGTGTAAAGGAAAATATGAATATCACGGTTTCCTTTACCAAAAAAGCAATCGAAAAAATTGCCGAGGAGGGCTATGATAAGGCGTATGGCGCAAGACCGCTGCGCCGAGCCATCCAGTCTAAGATTGAGGATGCCTTCGCGGAGGAATATCTTCTGGGCAATATCAAAGCGGGGGATAAGGTTTCCGTCGGGCTGAAAACGAATGGATTCAGCTTCCGTGTTGTGAAATAATACAGGATTTTATGCAAAAGATTTCAAAAAATTAGCTATACCTGCAATCTATTTTGTGTTATAATCATAATCGTAGTTTTATCCGCTGACAGCGGAGCATAGACAAAGGTTCAAACGCCGGGAATCTCTTTTTTTCGGGTTTCTCGGGCGAGGCACAATAGAGAAGCGAGTGGAGGTACTGAAAATGGCAGTAATCGAAGAGTTGATTAGACAGGAAGACAATGGCACAATCAGTTTCGGCAATCATCTGATGGACGAAAAGAAGAAAGTCCTTGATTTTGAAGTGAGTGGTGATTTATATAAAATCAAAACCTTTAAGGAAATCACAAAGCTGGAAAAGAACGGTAAAATGCTGCTGGAAACAGTTCCCGGCGCAACCGTACATAATTTCACCGTAAACGAAAGAGGCGCAGAATTTACCGTTGAGGGGCTGGAGGATACACAGATTACCATGGAGCTGGAGCCTGATACAGAATATAAGATTCTGATTGACGATGTGAATGTCGGCAAGATGAAAACAAATCTGGCAGGCAAGGTAACCTTCAGCGTAGAGCTGGGTAAGGATACCCCTTCTGTTGCAATCGAAAAAATCGGCTGATAAAAAACAAAAAGGGACTGTAATCCGGTAGGTTGGATTGCAGTCCTTTTATTATAGAAAAGATACGATTGAGGGAATGCTATGAAAATCAAAACAGTCTATCAATGTACAAGCTGCGGATATCAAAGCCCGAAATGGGCAGGCAAATGCCCCGATTGCGGCGAATGGAATACCCTTGCGGAAACGGCGCAGGTTAAGGGCGGCGCAAAGGCGGTGAAGGCAGCACCGAAGCAGCCGGTTTCCCGCCTTTCGGAGGTGGAAACGGGCAGTGACCAACGCCTGTTGACAGGCATTGCGGAATTTGACCGTGTGATGGGCGGCGGCATTGTGCGCGATTCCGTCACCATCATCACATCACCCCCCGGCGGCGGCAAATCCACCCTGAGCCTGATGGCGGCATCTGCGCTGGCAAAGCAGGGCTTTCGGGTGCTTTATGCATCGGGGGAGGAGAGTGACAGTCAGATTAAAAACCGTGCAGACCGTATTCTGGACACCATTGCGGAAAATATCTGGATTGTGGCGGACACCTCTATGGACAACGTTTTGGACGCGATTCGGGAAATTGACCCCGATCTGATAATTCTGGACAGCATCCAGACCTTTTCTCTGGCGGAATTTCTGCCCTCACGCGCAGGCAACCCGACGCAGACCATGGAATGTGCGTCTGCTCTGGTGGCGCAGGCAAAGAATAAAAGCCGCCCCAGAGCGGTGCTGATGATAGGGCAGATGAATAAAAGCGATGAAATCGCAGGTCTGCGCGCCTTGGAGCATCTGGTGGATGCAGTGCTTGTGCTGGAGGGCGAGGGCGCGGATGAGCTGCGGTGTCTGGTTGCAACGAAAAACCGCTTCGGCAGTACGGGCGAAATGGGCTTTTTCACTATGACAGAGGCAGGGCTTGCGTCCATCGAAAACCCCTCGGCTTATTTTGTAACGAAACGGGAGAGGGGCGATTCTGTTTCTGGCAGTGCGATTGCGGTCTTGAAGGAGGGCTCTCGTCCTGTCATTGCGGAAATCGAAAGTCTGGTTTCCCCTTCCTTCACGCCGTATCCCTCGCGCATCAGCGAAACCATGAAAAAGGATACCATGAATACGCTGATTTCCATTCTGGAGCAGAGGGGCGGCATTCAGCTCTATGATAAAAATGTTGTCATCAAGACCACAGGCGGTCTGTATCTGAAGGAGCAGGCGGCAAATCTTGCCGTGCTGATGAGCATTGCCTCCTCGGTTTATGATAAGCCGATTCCCTCGGATTGGGCATTTCTTGCCGATGTCGGGCTGACGGGCGAATTGAAGCGTGTTCCTTCCATGGAAAGCCGCATCAAGGAGCTCGACCGCATGGGCTTCAAGCAGGTTTTCATTCCCACAGGCGGCATGCGGGAGCTGCATTTGGAGAATATCCGTGTGGTGGAAGCAAAATTTTTGTCACAACTTCTGAATCATGTCTTTGGGAAAAAAGGAAATGGATAAAGAATACAGTTTTTTGTCCACAATATAAAGACATAAGTATTTCTTATAGGTATTCGACACAATTTATGGTTTACGAATAGAAATTCCTGTATTATAATAGGGAGAAACTATGTTTTTCCAAGACAAGTCAAAAATGCTTTGGCATCCAAAGCAATCTATACAAAAACCGAAAAAGGAGGTATCCCCCATGCAGAACGTAGAAATTAGAAAATTTAAAAAGGTTCTGGTTGCAAACCGTGGCGAAATTGCCATTCGTGTGTATCGTGCGCTGAATGAATTGGGCATTCAGACAGTAGGTATTTTCTCGAAAGAGGATAAATACGCACTGTTCCGCACAAAAACGGACGAGGCTTATATGCTGAACCCCGAAAAAGGCCCTCTGGACGCATATCTGGATATCAAAAACATCATCAAAATTGCGAAAGCAAAAGGTGTAGATGCCATTCATCCCGGGTATGGTTTTCTTTCCGAAAACCCCGAATTCGTGCAGGCGTGCGAAAAGGCGGGGATTGCTTTTATCGGCCCCAATGTAGATGTCATGTATAAAATGGGGGATAAGATTTCTTCCAAGAAAATGGCAATCGAATGTAATGTTCCCATCATCCCCGGCGTTGACCATGCAGTCAGAAGTCTGGATGAGGTAATGGAGGTTGCTCGGAAGGTCGGCTATCCCGTTATGCTGAAGGCATCCAACGGCGGCGGCGGTCGCGGTATGCGTATTGTAAATTCCGCAGAGGAAATGCCCAAGGAATTTGAAGAAGCAAGAAACGAAGCAAAGAAGGCCTTCGGTGATGATAAAATTTTCGTAGAAAAATATCTGCGTGACCCCAAGCATATCGAAGTACAGGTGCTTGGCGATAAATACGGCAATGTGGTGCATCTGTTTGACCGTGACTGTTCCGTGCAGAGAAGACACCAGAAGGTAATCGAATTTGCGCCTGCCTTTACCGTAAGCCAGCCTGTCAGAGAAAAAATTCTGGCAGATGCAGTGCGTCTGTCCAAGCATGTAGGCTACAAGAACGCCGGCACACTGGAATTTCTGGTGGATGCCGATGAAAACTACTACTTCATCGAAATGAACCCTCGTATTCAGGTAGAGCATACCGTTTCCGAGGAGGTAACCGGCATTGATATCGTACAGGCTCAGATTCTGATTGAGGAGGGCTATCCTCTGGGTGCGCCCGAAATCGGCATTTCCTCTCAGGAGGATGTACACTGCAACGGCTATTCCGTTCAGCTGCGTATCACAACGGAAGACCCTGCAAACAATTTCATGCCCGATACAGGCAAGATTAACGTATATCGTTCCCCTGCCGGCAACGGTATCCGTCTGGATGGCGGCACAGCCCACACAGGCGCAGAGGTTACTCCCTATTATGACAGCCTGCTGGTTAAGATTATCGCGCATGACAGAACCTTTAAGGGCGTGACCAATAAGGCAATTCGTGCGATTAAGGAAACCCGTATCCGTGGCGTAAAAACAAATATTCCTTTCCTCATCAATGTTTTGCAGAGCGAAACCTGGAGTGAAGGGAAATGTACTACAACCTTTATCGAAAAAACACCTGAGCTGTTCCGTTTCGTTCCCGGAAAGGACAGAGCAAGCAAGATTGCGGAATTCATCGGCAACCAGATTGTCAATGAATCCAAGGGACAGAAGCCGCAGTTTGACCCCATCGTTGTGCCTTCCTTCGGCAAGACCGAAAATGGCAAAACCATTGAGGTTCCCGGCGCAAGGGATACCTTCCTCAAGATGGGCGCAAAGGCATATACACAGTCTCTTCTGAAGGAAAAACGCCTGCTGGTAACAGATACCTCCATGCGTGACGCGCATCAGTCCCTGATGGCAACCAGACTGCGTACCAATGACCTGATGGCCGTTGCACCTGCAACAAATATGGCAATGGCAAACGCCTTCTCCGTAGAAGCATGGGGCGGCGCAACCTTTGACGTTGCGTATCGTTTCCTCAAGGAATCCCCTTGGGTGCGCCTGCAGCAGCTGAGAGCGGCAATGCCCAATACACTGATTCAGATGCTCCTGCGTGCATCCAACGCAGTCGGCTATGCAAACTACCCCGATAACGTGGTGCAGAAATTCATCGAGATTTCCGCAGAACGTGGTGTAGATGTATTCCGTATTTTCGATTCCCTCAACTGGGTGGAAAATATGAAAATGCCCATCGAGGTTGCACTGAACACAGGCAAAATCGTAGAAGGCTCCATCTGCTACACAGGTGATATCTTAGACCCTAACGAAACAAAATATACACTGGATTACTATATCAGAAAAGCAAAAGAGCTGGAGGCTATGGGCTGTCACATCTTCGCAATCAAGGATATGGCAGGTCTGCTGAAGCCCTATGCGGCAAAGGAGCTGTTCAGCACACTGAAAAAAGAGCTTCACATTCCTCTGCATCTGCATACACACGATACCACAGGCAACGGTGTCAGCACCGTTCTGATGGCGGCAGAGGCAGGCGTGGATATTGTTGACCTTGCAATCCAGTCCATGTCCTCTCTGACCTCTCAGCCCTCCATGAACGCTGTTGTGGAAGCGTTGAAGGGCACAGAAAGAGATACCGGTCTGAATACCGAGCAGCTGATTGAGCTGAGCCATTATTATCAGGGCGTGCGTCAGATTTTCACAGGCTTTGAAAGTGAAATGAAGACACCCAATACGGAAATCTATAAATACGAAATCCCCGGCGGTCAGTATTCCAACCTGCTGGCACAGGTTAAGGCAATGGGCTCCGCCGACCAGTTCGAGGAAATCAAGCACCTGTATAAGGATGCGAATGACCTTCTGGGCAACATCGTTAAGGTAACACCCTCCTCCAAGGTTGTCGGCGATATGGCAATCTTCATGTCCAAAAACGGACTGACAAAGGATAACATCATGACAGAAGGGGCGGAGGTTTCCTATCCCGATTCCGTTGTGGATTATTTCCTTGGCAATATCGGTCAGCCTGAGGGCGGCTTCCCTGCGGATTTGCAGAAAATCGTGCTGAAGGGGCAGAAGCCCATCGAGGGCAGAGCAGGCGCGCTGCTTCCTCCTGCGGATTGGGATGCTATCGAAAAGCATCTGCATGAAGCACATGCTCTGAAGAAGGTGAACCCCAGAAATATGCTTTCCTATGCATTGTATCCCAAGGTATATGATGACTATGTAAACCATGAGGAGGTTTATACAGACGTATCCAAGCTGAGCAGTGATGTATTCTTCTTCGGTCTGGCGAAGGGCGAAGAAACCTCTATCGAAATCGGCGAAGGTAAGGATATTCTGATTAAATACATCGATATGACAGAGCCCAACGCAGAGGGTATCCGTACACTGACCTTTGAAATCAACGGCGTAATGCGTGAAATTAAGGTTCTGGATAAGCACCTTGAGGTAAAGAGCGACGGTAAGCTGAAGGCAGATAAGAATAATCCCTTCCACCTTGGCTCCTCCATTCCCGGCACCGTTTCCAAGATTCTGGTGAAGGAGGGTGAGGAGGTCAAGAAGAACCAGCCTCTGCTGACTGTTGAAGCAATGAAGATGGAAACCTCCATTGTTGCAAATCAGGACGGCGTGATTGATAAGATTTATGTAAAAGAGGGCGAACAGGTAAATCAGGGCGATTTGCTGGTTTCCTTCGTACAGGAGGGCTGATATTTTTCAGTCGGTATAAAAATAACGAAGCTATGGCACAATCCTTTATGGGTTGTGCCTTTTTCATGGGCTGATTTTTTATAGAAAAAAATTGTTCCGAGAAAAAAAGTATGCTATGATAAATTTGTGATTTGACGAACCCTGATGAAGAAGAAAGGATGTAGCAGATGAATTGGAAAGACCGTTTTTCCGGCAGGCTTCTGTCTGCGGATGAGGCTGTGCGGCAGATTCGCTCCGGCGATACCATCTCCATCGCGCACGTTGGCTCCGAGCCGTATGCGCTGGTGGATGCACTGGCACGCAATGCGGATGCCCTTACAGATGTGGATATGCACTTTATGCTTTCCCTCAGAAAGGAGGAGCCGCATATCGCAAAGGGGATGGAAAAGCATCTGCGCTTTTTCGGCTATTTTCTGGGCGGCAGTACAAGAGGGGCGGTTGCGGAGAATAGAGCGGAATATCTGCCTTGCTTTTTCCATCTTTATCCCCGCATGCTCAGAGAGCGTGGCGGCGTGGATGTGCTTCTGATTTCCGTTTCCGAGCCGGATGCACATGGCTATTGCTCCATGGGACCGGGGATTGACCATCTGCCTGCCTTTCGGGATTCCGCAAAGCTTGTAATTGCGCAGATGAACCGCAATCTGCCGCGTGTGATGGGGGATTCCTTTATTCATTTGAGAGATATTGATATCCTCGTAGAGGAGGACAGACCCATGCCGACCCTGACACCGCCGACAATTACGGAGGTTGAGCAGAAAATAGGGGAATACTGCGCCTCTCTCGTGCAGGATGGGGATACGATTCAGCTTGGCATTGGTGGCATTCCCGATGCCGTTGTGACCTTTTTAAAGGATAAAAAGGATTTGGGTCTGCATACCGAAATGGCGGCGGATGGCATTATCGACCTGATTGAAGCAGGTGTCATCAATAATAAAAAGAAAACGCTGCACCGCGGCAAAAGCATTGCGACCTTCGCGGCAGGCACGCAGAGATTGTATGATTTTCTGGATAATAACCCCTGCTTTGAGCTGCATGGGGTGGAGCATGTCAATAACCCCTATGTGATTGCACAGAATGATAACATGGTTTCCATCAATTCCGCCATTCAGGTTGATTTGATGGGGCAGGTCAATGCGGAGGTAGTGAAGGGGATGCAGTTCAGCGGTGTCGGCGGACAGGTGGACTTCATTCGAGGCGCAACGATGAGTAAGGGCGGCAGAGCCATCATTGCCTTGCCTTCCACGGCAGCAGGCGGAAAAATTTCCAAAATCGTGCCATTTATCGACCATGGCGCAGTGGTAACAACCCCTAGAACAGAAATTGATTATGTGGTAACGGAATATGGCATAGCAAAGCTTTGGGGCAGAAGTCTCAAGGAGCGGGCAAGGGCGCTGATTTCGATTGCACACCCCGATTTCCGCCCGATGCTTGCGGAGGAATACGAAAACCGCTTCGGCAGACCCTTAGATTAAAAAAACGCATGAAAAAAAGCACTCCGGATGGAGTGCTTTTCGTGTTTTTATTTGCCGATGGATTTTCTGTATTCCGCTACCTCCTCGTCCGTCAGAGGCTCCAGCTCCTTAGGGTCCATCCATCTTACCCAGATGCGATCCTGCATTGCCTTGATATCCAGAGGGGTATCGAAGTTATCCTTATCAATGGGAATTACTGTATCATTATCCCCGTTGAACATGATTTCAAAGGGCTTGAATACACCATCCTCAAATACAAGCATATCGGAAGAATATACATTCAGTGCGCCTGCTTCGCTCAGAAGATGCTTTTCCAGCGTTTTCAGATTGGGGAAGGTAACAACCATCCAGTCGCCCTTCATATCGGAATAATCGAACAGCTGTAAGCCGTGGAAATCAATTTCCTCGTTGCCGCTTGCGCCCTTGTCATCATCCGCTTTGCCCTTCATGGCAACAGGTGTGCCGTTTTTGCCGTCCTTCAGAATTTCGGTTCCGGGGATGAAAGCATTCACGAATTTATTGATTTCATTGGTTCTAAACTGAGAACGAACCTGCGCAATGATACCGTAATCGCTGCTGTCATAGCAGATAGAAGCAACCTCATTCCAGAATTCACTTAATGTTTTGACCATTTCTATTACCTCCATATCAACTTTCATTACCTCATATCATACTAGCATTGTGTTCATTCTGTCAATAGATATTCATTCGGTCGGCTGATTTGAAAGTAATGCGCCGGCACCCTTCCGCTGAAAACCAGATCGGCAAGCATGATTTTTCTCTCTAATGTAATATCCTCTCGGTACAGCGGATTGACAATCCGAAGCTCTAAATGTACCGCAAGCCAGATTTTGTAGTTAATCTGATTGATGCCGACGGAGGAAAATGCCGTTTCATAATCCACCCTGACCGCACCCATAGGCAGAAGGGTGAAGGGGATTTTCGGTCCCTTATTGGCAAGAAGCCCCCAATGCGTTACCGCGCCAAGCGGAATGGGAATAACCTCCTTGGGCAGTTCATTTAGCTGCTTTGTGATATCGCGGCTCAGCAGGGCGCAGAATTGGTTTACGCATGTGGTGTTGGCGGTGTAGCTTTCGCCATCCGCCCCCTTCTGCAAAAGCGCGTTTGCATCTAATTCCATACGCGCAAGTGCATTTGCCGCCGCCTCGTCGATAATCCGATTCGCCGCCGCCCGGCACTGCATGTGCGAGATTTCCTTCAGGGGCGGCAGAAGGCTTTTTTCCAGAAGGAAAAAACAGAGAACCGTCAGCAGAGCAGGCAGGAGAAGGGGCAGAATTTTCTTCCTTTTTCGGTTTCGTTTTCTTTTTCGCATTGTCTGCTCCCTCCCTCTGCAATGATATGAATGAGGAGGGCGAAGCATGCCTTTTCCTTGATTTCGGGGCTTTTTTTGCAATGTTAAAGAAAAATTAAACAAAGGTTATAATAGAAATAAGCATGTTTTTGTGAAAATGTCTTTCTTTTGCGGTAAAATTTTGGTATAATCAAAAAAGTATAATCTTCGCAAAATGGCGGAATATGGATTTTGTTCCATCCGTTTTGATTACACATGGAAATAAACAGGAGGCTTGAAATATGAGTGAATCTCAACACAGAAGGGGAGATGCGCAGGACAGAACGGGCGCAAGACAGACGCGCCCTTCCGGCACAAGGCAGGCACGTCCTTCCGGCGCGAACGGCACACGCCGTCCATCCTCTTCCGGAAACCCCAAAAAACGCAGAAAGCGCAGAAAGAAACGCTCGGTCAACAGCAGAATCGGGAAGGTTTTGTTGATTGTTGCCATCGTGATTGCCTTTGCGGTTGCAGGCGCAATTCTGGGTACGGTGTTCGGTATTCTGCAAAGCACGGATATGCTGAATACCTCCGATGTTCTGCCCGATTCCTATACCTCTGTCATCTATGATGCGGATGATAATGAGGTGGATAAGCTGCATGGCGAGGAAAACCGAGAATATGTGAAGCTTTCCGCAATCACAACCAATATGCAAAATGCAGTCATTGCGATTGAGGATCAGCGTTTTTATGAGCATAATGGTATTGATATCCGAGGGATTATGCGTGCGATGGCTGAAAATATTAAAACCATGAGCTTTTCGCAGGGTGCAAGTACGCTGACGCAGCAGGTGCTGAAAAATGAGGTGCTTGACAACGAAAAGAGCATTTCCAGAAAGATAAAGGAGCAGTATTTGGCTGTTTCTCTGGAAAATGCGCTGAAAAAACAGCTTGGCTCGAAGGATGCGGCGAAGAAATATATTCTGGAGCTGTATCTGAACACGATACCGCTGCATCATGGTCTGCGTGGCGTAGAGGCGGCTTCTCAATATTATTTTGGCAAGCATGCCAGTGACCTGACGCTGGCGGAGGCGGCAAGCATTGCGGGCATCACGAAAACCCCCAGTCTGTATGCGCCGGATATGAATGAGGAAGAAAGCCGCAAGCGTCAACTGACGGTTTTGCAGAAAATGCTGGATTTGGGCATGATTACGCAGGCGGAACATGACGAAGCCGCGGCAGAGGATATCTATGCACATCTGGTCTGCAAGGAGACTGCGGAGGAGGAAAGCAACGCAAAGCATAACTGGTTTGTAGAGGCGGCAGTGCAGCAGATTAAGGCTGACCTGATGGAAAAGAAAAACATGACAGCCGCACAGGCATCCAATATGATTTACAGCGGTGGATTGCAGATTCATACCACAATGGACGCTTCCATGCAGGAAACCGCAGAAGCTGCCATGAAGAATGATAATATGTTCCCGGCAGGGGATGGGAAGATGGATGTGACCTATCTGATTTCCGTTCTGGACACACAGAACCCCGATGAAAGCAGCAATCAGTCGCATTATGAAAAGAAAACAACCGTTACCTCGCAGGAGGAGGCAGATGCCTTTGTTGCATCCGTGAAGGAGGAGCTTCTGGATGAAACGCATACCTTAGTTCTGGATAAGCTGACGGTTTCTAAATCCCTGCAGGCGGCAATGGTCATCATGGATCAGAGCAACGGCGAAGTAAAGGCGATTGTCGGCGGACGCGGCGAAAAGCCCGGTGATTCCGTATTCAACCGTGCGACACAGGCACTGCGTCAGCAGGGCTCGACGATGAAGCCCTTGGCGGCGTATGCCCCCGCGATTGATACGGGACTGCTGATGCCCGGCTCCATCATCATTGATGAGCCTGTTACCTACGGCGGTTGGTCTCCCAAAAACTGGGACGGCAAATATATCGGGCCTACCACAGTGCGTCAGGGTATCTGGCATTCCATGAACGTGCTGGCAGTTAAGACCTTTATGATGGTCGGCGCGGATACGGCTTATCAGTATCTGCTGGACTTTGGCTTTACCACGATTGATGAACGGGATAAGGCGGCAACAACGGCACTCGGCGGTCTGACACAGGGCGTTTCCGTTCTGGAGCAGACAGCAGCCTATGCAACCATTGCCAACGGCGGCACCTATTATGAGCCGATGTTCTATAGCGTGGTGTATGACCATGACGGCAACGTGCTTCTGGATAATTCCGAACAGGAAACACATCGGGTGCTGAAGGAAACAACAGCCTTCCTGCTGACGGATATGATGCGTGATGTTATCACGAAGGGTACCGGTACGAAGGCAGCCATCAGCGGCATGAATGTTGCAGGTAAAACAGGTACCACCAATGATACCGTTGACCTGACCTTCTATGGCTATACGCCTTACTATACCGCCGGTATCTGGATGGGGTATGACAGTCAGAAGGAGATTATAAATGCAAATAACGCCCATCTGCGCATCTGGAGCTCGGTTATGAGCCAGATTCATTATGATAAGGGACTGAAGAATAAGGAGTTTAAAAAACCGGATGGCTTGACAACACGTTCTATCTGCTCTGCATCCGGCATGACACCTTCTTCTCTTTGCAACAGTGATTACTATGGCTATGGTGTAACGAGTGACTATGTTACAACGGATTTCAAGGGCAGCACAGGCGGCGGCACCTGCACGATGCACAAATCCTACACGATTTGCAGCGAAACAGGCAAGCTTGCGGGCGCAACCTGCCCGACCATGAATGTGGTTTTGGCGGTCAACAGTGACGGTACAATCAAGGGCAAGCCCTCTAAGGTTCCCGAAGGCAAGCTGGATATCAATATCAGCGCAACCTGCGATTCTGCGCATGTGAGCAGCGGTGATGATGATACCAACAGCACAGACCCCGGCACAACAGACCCCGGCAATGGACAGAGCCCTGAGGATAACCTCTGGAATAATGAGGACTTCGGGATTCAATAAATAATAATTTACATTTAGGAGAATTCAAATGAGCGAACAGAATATTTTAGCAACAATTGACGGCGTAAACATTACAGATGCGGATTTGGACGCATATATCGCGAATCTGCCGAAGGAGCAGCAGGCGTATGCGGCATATCCCCAGTTCAGAGAGCACGCACTGAAGCAGCTTCTGGCATTCCATCTGTATGCAAAGATGGCAGAAGAAGAAAAAATGGATGAAACCGATGAATTTAAAGCCATGATGGAACGGGCAAGAAAGGATATCCTTGCCCAGCTTGCCATCAACAGCGTTCTGAAGGATATCACTGTAACAGATGAAGAAATGCAGGCGTTCTATCAGGAAAATGCCCAGCATTTTGAAAAGGGCGAAACCGTACATGCAAAGCATATTCTGGTGGATTCCGAAGAAAAAGCACAGGATATCATGAACAAAATCACCGCAGGGGATATCTATTTTGAGGATGCCGCGAAGGAATTTTCCTCCTGCCCCTCCAATGCGCAGGGTGGTGACCTTGGCGAATTCGGCAAGGGTCAGATGGTTCCGGAGTTCGATCAGGCGGTATTTGCGGCTGAGGTCGGCAAGGTAGTCGGTCCTGTAAAGACACAGTTCGGCTATCACCTGATTAAGGTTGAGGATAAGAAGGACGCATCCGTAACTCCCTTCGATGAGGTGAAGGAACAGATTCGTGCAAATCTGCTGCAGCAGAAGCAGAATCAGGCTTATACCGAAAAGTATAAGGAGCTGCATGATAAATACATGAAATAAGCGCATAGCAAAAGCCCCTCTGAAAAGAGGGGCTTCATTTTTATTCTATTTTTATTCCGTTAAGCTTATTCCTTTAAACCTTCCAATGCGTTTCTGGCGTTACCAATCTGATTGGAATCGGGGTACTCGCTGATAATCTTGTTGTAATATTTCTTTGCGCTTGCCGTATCGTTTTCTCCCTCTGCAATCTGTCCCAGATAGTAATAGATGTCATCCACAAAGTTTTCGTTGCTTGCATATTTCAAGGCTGCTTCCAAATCGGTCTTTGCCTCTGTCATATTTTTGCTTAGGAAATCACTTTTTCCTTTGGTGTAGTAGGCATCTGCCGCCTTGGGGTAAAGCTCTGCCTTCAGGGAATTATATTTCGCCAAATCATCATCACTAAATCCAACCGTATCAATGGATTCAAAGGTGGTGATGCAGGCTTCATAATCGCCGTCTGTCATCTGCGATACTGCCGTTTCCAGCAATTCCAGATTCGCCTGCTTATTTTCCTCGCTGCGTAGCTGCTTGTTTTCCTTTTGCAGCTTTTGCAGTTCTGTCCGCATTTCCAGAACCTCCTCCGGTGTCATTTTGGTTTTGCCGGAATAATTTTCAACAGCGGTCTGCAATTCCTTGATTTTTGCATCCTTATCCTCATTTAGCGCGGGCACAATCAGCACAAGAATCACCAGAGCTGAAATCACAAGCCCGATGACAAAGGCAATCATGTTGTGCTTTTCCAGAACGCTGCTGCTTCTGTCCTTGCGCTTATAGCCGGGAAGGGGCGGATTGCTGTCTGTTTTTTTCATGCTGACTGCCGCAGAGGCCTTATTTTTGTCTCCCTTTTTCAGAGAGGGAGCAGGCGCATTGCCAATCAGCTGTGCATAATGCAGGGCAAGGGGATTGCGAATATCTCGTTTCAGCACGATTTCATTAAAATGCAGCGCACGCTTCAGGTTTTTATCCTCAATGCAGCAAAGCGTCATCAGGTTATAGGCATCAATAAAATTCGGGTTATTGTCAATGGATTTTTTCAGCTGAATAATGGCTAAATCATCACTGCCCTGCTTCAGATAGGTAATCGCCTGATTATACATCCGCACCGCGTCATTGCATTTTTCCATTTCTCTGGCGTTTTTCTGCAAATATGCCATATAGCCTGCGGCAGCATTTCCTTCGGGCAGAAGGGAGGAGCTGATAATCCAATGTCTGAGGGCATCCCCGATGCGCCCTGTTTCACAATAAATCAGACCGAGAAGATTTCTCGCCTGTATGTTATTTTTATCAAAAAGAAGGCTCTGTTCCAGATTTGCCGCTGCACCGGAGAGATCAGTTTCTCCGGCTAAGGTAAGCGCTTCATTATAAAGACGGATGGATGCATTGCGTGCCTTTCGGAACACATACACATCTACGCCGCAATCGGGACAGCGACAGCCCTCAGAAAAATTAAAACCACAATTCGGGCATTTCATGTCATTCTCTCCTTTTGCTTATTCCTGAGTGGGGGGCTGCTTTTTCTCCTTCGCAATATGCTGTAGGATATCCAGAAGATCCTGCATTTCGGATGTATGCAGGGATGCTTCGATCTGGTCGATTTCCAGAATGGGCTGATATCTGCTCAATTCTTCTTTAAAATTAAACACAGGACATTCCTCCGTTTCAAATACTTTTTCTATGTGCTTCAGTTTAGCTGTTTTTACGGTGCTTCAGATAGGTGCGCATGGCTCCGATCATATATAAGGAACCACAGCAAAGAATAATGCCGTTCTGAGGGGTGAGGGTGCGCGCCCTTTCATACGCCGCCTCAATTTCCTTTTCCATCTCCACCGTACCGCTGAAATCGGAAACAGAGCGGGCAAGAGAAAATACATCCAGCCTTCTCTCGCTGTGCGGCTCGGTCAGAATCACTGTCTCCGCAAAGGGAAGAATCTGCTCTGCCATCCTCCGATATTCCTTATCCCCCAGAATACCGAGAATAAGGGTAACCTTTTTTTCCTTGAAATAAACCGAAAGGGAATTTGCCAGCTGCCGAATCCCATCCGCATTATGCGCGCCATCCAGAATGACAAGCGGCGCTTTGCCGCAAAGCTCCATCCTGCCTGCCCAACGGGCATTTTTCAGTCCATTGCGAATTGCTTCTTCGCAAATCGCAAGACCGTTTTTGTTCAGCACAAGGCAGGCCTCCAGAACCGCAAGGCAATTTTCAAGCTGATAGGTGCCGAGCAGAGATAATTCCAGATTTTCCAAGGAAAAGCATTTATTTTTGACAGAAAAAACAGTCCCTTCCAATGTTTGCGAAGCGACCCTGATTTCTGCGTCATTCAAACAATAGAATGGAGCATCCATCCGAGCTGCTGCATCCTTAATGATATTATATACTAATTCCGCTTGGGAATACAACACCACAGGACAATTTTTCTTAATGATGCCGGATTTTTCCATAGCGATTTTTTCAATCGTATCCCCCAGAAAATCCGTATGGTCAATGCTGATGGACATGATGAGCGAAAGTAGGGGGTGGGGAACGATATTCGTGGCATCAAATCTGCCGCCAAGCCCGACCTCCAGAATCAGAACATCCACCTGCTTTTCATAAAAATAATGAAATGCCGCACCGGTTGTAATTTCAAAAAGCGTCGGAACAGGCTTGCCTTCTGCCGCAAGCTTTTCGCAGAGCTGCCGCATCAGGGTGATTTCCTTTGCAAAATCATCATCCGAAATTTCCGCACCATTGAGGAGATAGCGTTCATTGTATCGCTCCAGATGGGGGGAGGTATATGCGCCGACGCGATAGCCCGCCTCCTTTAATATGGAAGAAAGCATTGCCACGGCAGAGCCCTTCCCATTTGTGCCTGCAACATGAATCACAGGAAGCCTTTGCTCCGGATTTCCAAGCAGATCACAGAGGTATTGTATGCGTTCCAGCCCCGGCACAGAACAAAAGCCAACATCTTCTTCCAAATAATGAATACATTCCTGATAATTCACAGGCTCACCTCCTGAATTTTGTCTATCCTCCATTATAACAAAGCTATGAAATTCTGCAACAGACTTAATAAAATTGAAAAGATTGATAATAACTTTGAAAAAATTCAAAAGGATAATGTATCCTGTCGGATACAGGAGAAGCCGCTGTAAATCAGTTGAAAATGACGAAAAAGTGCTGTATGATATAAAATATTGAATCAGTAGGTATATTTCAAAAACATCTTTTTGTCTGCGGACAGAAGGCATGATTGAGATTGGAACGGTGAAAGCATGACAATGGTTACGGATTTACTTGCAGTTCTGGGAGAGAATTTTTCTCTGCTTGTGGTTGCCTGTGTGGAAATATTGGCGGCGGTGCTGCTGTTAAGCACAGTGGTGTGCCGCAGATGGGGCAAAACAAAACAGTCTGCGCCGCGCAAAACGGATGATATTTTGCTGGCACAGATGAACAGCCAAAAGGACACGGCTTGTCTGGTGCTGCGAAGAAAGGATTTACTGCCGCTTGCGGCAGCCGGAGATATGCCGGCACTGCTTGGCATTTCCATGGAAGCCGTGCAGCAGGATATGATGACGCTTGCCGCTATTTTGCAGGAGAAAGGGGACGGCGACTCTGTCTGGAAAAAATACCGCGAATGGAACGGAGAAGCAGCTCTCGTTGATAATTTTCAGCTGAAAAACGGCGAATGGGTGCAGCTGACCATCAGCCGCAGTGCAGATGGCTTATATGATTTATTCTGCTTTTGCCGCATCACAAAGCTTTATCGGCAGATTACAGGCTACGAAAAGCGTCTGGAAAGACTGGAGGAGGAAAGCCGCTCCAAAACAACCTTCCTTTCCCGCATGTCGCATGAAATTCGTACGCCGATGAACGGGATTATCGGTATGCTGACGCTGGCGGAAAATAAGCTGGAGGCGAACAGTCCCGCTATGCAGTACCTTACAAAGGCGGATGAGCTTTCCGATCATTTGCTTGCACTGATTAACGATATTCTGGATATGTCCCGTATCGAGGTTGGCAGGGTTGAGCTGGAGCAGGGCGTGTTCAGCCTGCGTGCGCTGGGCAACCGCCTGTATGATATGTTTGCGAAAAATCTGGACAGTCGCGGCATTCGCTACGAGGTCAATTTTGAAGGCGTTACTGTGGATTATGTCTGTGGGGATGAGCTGCGCGTCAGTCAGGTGATTATCAATTTTCTTTCCAATGCAGTGAAATTCACCTCGGAGGGGGAAATCATCGTTACCTTCCGCCAGATGATGCTGCAAAACGGCGTGGCGGATTTCATGATTCGTGTGCATGATACGGGTATCGGCATGGAGCCGGAATTTATTAACCGTATCTTCCGCCCCTTTGAGCAGGAAACGATTGAAACCTCCCGTCTTTACGGCGGAACAGGCTTGGGCATGGCAATCACCGATCAGCTTGTCAAGCTGATGGGTGGCGAAATCGTAGTAGAAAGCCAACCTCAAAAAGGCTCGGATTTCTCTGTTTTCCTGCACCTGCCGATTGCAGAAAAGCCTGCGGCACTGCCGGCAGAGCAGCAGCAAAGCAAGCCCCTTGCGGCTACGGCGAATGTCTTTGTCGGCAAAAGAATTCTGCTTGCGGAGGATAACGAAATCAATGCCATGATTACGGTTGAGGTTCTGCAGGAAATGGGTGCGGCAATCGATGTTGCAAAAAACGGACAGGCGGCAGTCGATTTGTTTACGGCGCATGCAGAGGGCTACTATGATTTCATTTTGATGGATGTGCAGATGCCTGTAATGGACGGGCGCACGGCAGCAAAAAAGATTCGCGCGCTGAAACGAAAGGATGCAAAAGAGATACTGATTTTTGCGCTGTCTGCCGATGCCTTTGTGGAGGACGAGAGAAGGTCTCTGGAAAGCGGCATGGACGGACATTTTGCGAAGCCGGTTGATTTTCCTGCTTTGCAGAAGAAAATCGGTGAATTTTTGCAGATGAGAAAGCAGGTGGATGGATGGAAAAAAACAAAATGAAAAAAACCGTATGGGGTGCATCGGTTGCGGTTGTGCTGACAACAGGTGCGGCACTTGGCGTATCCGCTTATCAATCCGGTATTGATTTTCACCCCTCTGAAGAAAAAAATACCTTCCGCGCCAATCAGGTGCGGTTTGATGATACAAATGACGCAAAGGGCAGAGACAACACCGCGGAGCAGAATGAAAGCGAATTTCTGGAAAGGGATAGCAATGCGGAGGACAGCAATCGTCCGCAGGAACAGAATAATGCGGACTATCAGTTTGAACGGGAGCAGCTGCGGCAGAATTTTTCCGATGCCATTGCCTTGAAGACCGGCACAGCGGATGTGTCCGCAATCGGCGGCAGTGCGGACAGCGCAGATACCGTATACGATTTTACGGATGACCGCAGTCAGGCGGATGTCGTTCTCAATGGCGGCGCAGGTGACAGTGGCGGCGGACAGGGGTCGGCAGAGCCGAAACAGCCGATACAGCCGACAGAACCCACACAGCCGACACAGCCTTCGGACAGCAATAATAACAGCAATAATAGCAGCAGCGGCGGCACAGATGCCACAACCCCCACCCCTGACCAGACACCGGTAACACCGGAGCCGATACCGGGCTATGGGGATGCCTCGCTTGACCCCGATACGGATAAAATCGCGCCCGATTTTGGCTTTGAAACGGAAAATAAGGAGTATATGGACGGTGCATTGACGAAGGATGATATCCGATGGATTACGATTTCTCAGCCGAGCAGGAGTGACGCTGCATTATACAGAGGGCAGAAAAATGTTTCTGCGCAGATCATCTTCAATGCATTGGAAACATATATCATTGATCAGAATTTAGGGCTGCATCGTTGGGAGCAGAAGCATCTGGATAAATACATTCGTATTGATGCGGTACACATTGGCAATACCACATACCGTTTTGATGCATCAAATCAGACCATAGATATCCCTGAGGATGCAGAAGTCATCGGGATTGACATTTCCTATCGCTTTACCCTTAAAAATTCCGACGGAACAGAGACAGCGTGGATTTCCAATCCGGAGGGAACCCTGAACTATCGTCTGGAGCAGACCCGTTTGCTGATTCTGAGCGAGGCATTGCAGGATAAGGGGCAGAAGATTGATGCGAGTACCGTGCTGAATCGCTATTCCAACCTTGCAAGTGACAAAACCAATCCGCCGATTGGCACAAAGGTAGACCTTTATTATTATCAGCGCGGTCTGCTTGGGGAGGACAGATTGGAAACCCTTTTCCCCGGCTGGCGTGAAAATGGCGAGCCGGTTCCATGGGAATACCCTGTAACAGCAGGGCGGCATGTATTGGAGCCTGCGGCGCGTCTTTCTCTGGATTCCTCCTATGTGGTTTCTGTCAAGCCTCGTTGGATAGATGTCCAATCGATAAAATATACCCGACAATCCGCAGAATCCGGACAGAAGCTGACCTTTATGCAGACCCTGACCGATTATACAGGGGAGTATGCCCCTGTGCTTGCAGTGCCGAAATATGTGCAGGCTGTGGATTTTGCGGCGAATAATCATCTGAAGGCAGTGGAATATCTCAGGCTTTCGGATACCGTGCGCTATGTCAATACCAATCAGGTCAATCTGCGCGTCGATAAGGGCTATCAGCTTTCGGGGGAAAATCCTGTCTTTGCTGTTACGGCAGATGGCATTCTGACAAATGCCGCAGGCACGGAATATATAGGGATTCCCTATAGCACAACAAAGCTGACAATTCCCAATAATATCGAAAGGGTGACGTTGCCAAGGAATACACAGCTTCGTCAGCTTGTGCTTGAAGCAGAGGATGCGGCAAATCTGCCGAAAATTGATTACGGCGGCATGAAAAGCGGCACGATTATCGTACCCGATGCGGTTTTGCTTGAGTTTATTTCCGCAAACAAGGCGGCATTGGCGGGAACGGATATTGCCGTGCGCTCTGTCGGGCAAATTATCAAGGAGGATGCAGTGCTTTCCAAGGATGAAAAAACACTGCAAAACGTGTTCAGCATCAACAGGATTTATACCGTACCGAAAAGCGTAACGAAAATTGCCGCTTACGCCTTTGAAGCTGCGCCAAATACAACAAGGGTCGTTCTTCCGAACAATGCGGTTGTTCTGGAGGAAAATGCTTTTGCGAACAGCCGCGTGGATACTGTTCTGTGCAGAACAGAGGCGCAGGCAGATAAAATCAATCAACAGCTTGCCGATTGGAGCTTATCCGAAGCCATTCATGCGATTGCACTGCAAACGAGCAAAGAGGGCAACACCTACTATATTAACGGCAACGAAGGTGTTCTGCTCTATGGCGGCAGCAATACCACAGAATACAGAGGTCTGGAAACGGCGCAAAACGGCGAAATTGTAAAAATCACGGAAATTGCGGACGGTGCATTTGAAAATAACCAATCTCTGCAATGGGCAATGCTGGAGCAGAATGTGGCGAAAATCGGCGCAAGGGCATTTTATAACTGTGCCGCATTGGAGGGTGTTTTCATTCAGACAGAGGACAGCATCACCATCGGAGATCGGGCGTTTGATAAATGTCCTTCCCTGTATTTCGTTGCATCCAATGCGAAAAAAGGAGATGTCGGAGATTACGTTATTGATATTTGCAATAAAAGCAGCGGCGGCATCAATCTGACGCAGCTTTTTGTAACCAATCAGTGTGAAAAGGACAGCTATTCTGAGCAGTGGCTTTATTTTGATGGCAGCATCGGGCATACGCTTGCCGTATATGACATCGGCAGTACAAAAATGCTGTATGCTCTGAATGCGGATGGGATTCCCGATATCGCAATCCGTTCCGGCAAAACGCTTACAGGCGAAATCACATTACCGAAAGAAACACTTGAGCTTTATTCGCAGGCAATGTTCGGCACGGAGGGTGCCTATACGCTGAATTGGGATACTTTGCCGCGCTTGCAGTATATTGATGATTATGTATTTGCCGATACAGGTTTGGAAGGCTCTGTCACAACAGGGGCGATTTCGTTCGGGAAGCATGCCTTCTGTGCCTGCAATATCGCAGACCTGACCTGTACGCAGGAGGTAAGCGAAATAGATGAGCTGGCATTTGCCGAATGTAAGAAGCTTACCCTTGTTAATCTGGAGAACGGCTTTCATTATGACAGTATGCTGCATACCGATGCGTTCTATGGCTGTGAGCAGCTGAAGCGGGTGGAAATCAAGAGCTCTGCTGTGCCGAAGCTTACCTTGTTCAATAAGGGGATTCCCTTTACCTTCAATTCTGATTGGACGAATGAGGAGGAAGCGGCATATATCCTGTTTCCCGAAAAATATGCACAGGACGAAAGCATTGTACAGGATTTTGTGAAGAAATGGCGTTATGCAATGCTTGGCTATATGGTCATTGGAAACAGTCAGCCGTATGATTTGCTGTATGAGGATATCTTCCTGAAGGAACTGCCGTTTGATATCACAATGGAAGACCGTTACAAAATGGCAGATGCTATCATAAAGGAACGGCTTCTGGAAATAGAAAACCGTATCCGCGATATTCTGGGAGCGGCACATGTAGCAGAGCCGTCAGAGTTTTATCCGCATCGTATTGATAGGAATGACTATATCACTCTGGTTGGTGCGCCTTCCGATATCAAAAAGACCTTCCTTGGCTCGAAGGCTCTGGATATTCCGGATGGCTGGTGTCTGGATTATCTCGGCAAGGGTGCCTTTTCAAACACGAAAAATCTGGAAAGCGTGATATTTGATAACGGCTTTGCAGGAATTGAGCAGGATGCCTTTCGAGGTGTGGAAAGCGAAACCCTGCAGCTGACCTTTTATGATGCAACGCCGCCGGCACTGCTGCTCGATACGGAGGGTGAGCCCTTTGACTTCGGCATAGATATCAAACGGCTGCACATCAATAGCTTTGATGCGGATGCCTGCATTGATTTTATCAGAAAATGGGTATATCCGTTGGCAGGCTATGAAAATTATGAAAAAATGTATTCTGCAATGCGGCAAAGCATGATGGAGTCTGCCGAAAATCCGGCAGAAATCACAACGGAAGCCGTTCATGAAAAAATGACGGAAATTCTGCTGCCGATTGAGAATCAGCTGCGTAGCGTAATCTGGTATATCAGCGAGGATTTTTCCATCAGCACCCTGCCGCAGGTGGAGAAGCTGAGCTTTACGCTTGGAACGGATGCAGGTGATACAGATGCAGGTGATACAGATACCGATAATACGGATGCAGATGATACAGATGCAGGCGATACGGATACCGGTGATACGGATACCGATGATACGGATGCAGGCGATACAGATACCGGTGATATAGATACCGATGATACGGATGCAGGTGATACGGATACCGGTGATATAGATACCGGTGATACAGATGCAGGTGATACAGATACCGGCGATACGGATACCGATGATACGGATGCAGGTGATACGGATGCAGGTGATACGGGTGCAGGCGATACAGATACCGGTGATACAGATACCGGTGACGTTGGCGACACAGAGGATGAGGGCCAAAACGGCGCAGACGGTGAAGCAGAAAGCACCTCTCAGGGTGCGGAAGAAGGAGGAGCAGAATGATTGTTGAACAATCCAAGCAGATCATTTCTGAGGTCAATAAGGCATTTATCGGCAGAAACGATATTGTGGAAAAGGTATTGATGACGATTTATGCCGGAGGACATGTATTACTGGAGGACTGCCCCGGTGTCGGCAAAACAACACTGGCGATTGCGTTTTCCCACGCACTGGGTCTGAGCAGCAAGCGTATTCAGTTCACACCGGATACCTTGCCGTCCGATATTACAGGCTTTACGGCGTTTAACCGCGAAACAAATAAATTTGAATATCGGGAGGGGGCGGCGAATTGTCAGCTTTTGCTGGCGGATGAAATCAACCGTACCTCTCCGAAAACGCAGTCTGCGCTGCTGGAGGTTATGGAGGAGCATACCATTACGGTAGATGGGGAAACCCATGTGCTGCCTGCGCCCTTTATCTGCATTGCCACGCAGAACCCGCTTGGCTCCGCAGGGACACAGCCCTTGCCGCAGTCGCAGATTGACCGTTTTATGGTCTGCCTTTCCATCGGCTACCCGACATTGGAAAATCAGATGAAAATTATCAATGCACAGCGTTACAATAATCCCATTGAGGATATCCATACCGTAGCAAGCGCACAGAACCTTTTGGAGGTGCAGAATTATCTGACCTCTGTGCGCATGACGGATAGCGTGCTTGCCTATGCGATTCGCCTTTGCGAGGAAACGAGAACGCACCCTCTGGTGGAGCTTGGGATTTCTCCGCGCGGTGTTTCTGCGTTGGTGAAGATGGCGCGTGCCAATGCAATTCTCAGAGAACGGAACTATGTTGTTCCGGAGGATGTGCAGAATGTGTTTTTGGATGTCTGCGCGCATCGTCTGGCACTGCGTCCGCAGGCAAGAATCGAAGGCATGACGGCGCAGGTGATTTTGCAGGATATTCTGAAAAAAATCAAACCGACACAGACGGAGGGGTGATTCGTTATGTGGAAGAATCGGTTAAACTATGCGCTTATTATGCTGGTGCTGCTGATTTTGCTGGTGCTGTTCAGCAAGCCGTTTCTGCTTGCCATATTGCTGCTGCTGTCGGCGGTGGCATTGCTTCTGGCACTTTTTACATGGCATGATGCCGAAAGCATCCGCACGAGCGTAAGCATACAAAGCGGCGGCAGAGAGGGAGGCGAAACACCCATGACCTTTCACTTTGCTTCAAGGAAGCGGCTTCTGGCGGCACGCAGTATATTGGTTGAGATGGAAGTATATAACGAAATGTTCTGTGAGACGGCGCAGAAGCGCATGCTGTTCGCGCTTTCGGATACAGAGAACGAGTATACGGTTTCTGTACCGCTTGTCTGGTGCGGTAAGGTTACCTTTCGCTGTACCGCGATGTATATTCAGGATATCTTCGGGCTGTTTCGTATGCAGGTGGCACCGTTTCAGGAGGTCTGCACGGTGATATATCCGCACCTTTTGCGGCTCAGTACGGAGCTTTCCGACACCACCATCGGCACAACGCGCAACGATGGGCTGATGCAGAACAGAAAGGGCAGCGACCCGAGTGAAATGTTTGATATCAGAGAATATATTCCGGGGGATGATGTGCGCACGATTCATTGGAAGCTTTCCGGCAAAACAGATCAGCTGATTGTGCGCCAGCCAAGCGACCCTTCGCATTACAATATTGCACTTCTGCCTGATTTTGGGCGGATACATCAGGGAGATACTGTTTCACAGGCAGAGCTGAATGCTGCCGTTGCGCTCAGTGCGGCGATAGCGGAGCAGCTGGTTCTGCGCGGTGTGCCGTTTTGTATGGTGCTGCCTGAGAAGGATGGCGTAAGGCTGTATGAAATACGCAATGTATACGAATTTCATACCCTATTGCCGCAGTGGCTCAGCTTTCCCATACAGGAAAATGCAGGCTCCAGAGTACAGTATTTTATGATGGAGCATCTGGATCAGCGGTTTACCAGACTGTTGCTTTTCTGTGCCGGAAAATATGAGCAGGATTTATACGAACTGGATCAACGCATCGGTGTATTGGTGCTGCATACCTCCGAGGCGGTTACGGATGTGCGGATAGAAAGAAACGGCTCCTGCGAAATGATGGAATTTCCGACGAAGCAGGCTGCAAATGAGGTTTATCGCGTGGTATGCTGAACACGCATGGCACGCATGGAATGGAGAAAAGAATGAAACAATCTGAGATTCTGCGGTATCAGCCCGCTGAAAAAACAAATCCATATCCGGCTGTGGCGTGGACGCTGCTTCTGGCAGTGCTGCTTTCCGGCGGCGCGCTTCTTGCAATGGAGCACCTTTGGGCAACAGAGGTGCTGTCTCTGATGCGTGTGTTTGCAATCGCTATCGTGACAGTGGTGTGCTGTGCGGCAGGAAAATGCAATCGGCGGCTATCCTTTTTGTGGATAGTGCCGCTGCTTTTTGTGTTCATCACAACAGGCTTTCGCGGCTGTCCTTCCGGCGGCATGGCATGGATAAACGATATGCTTTCACGCTGGAATAGCCTGCATGAGGATGGTCTGGCGCTGTTTTCCTGCAATGCCTCTTTGCGGGACAGAGCGGCGTTTGCATCCCTTATGGCAGTGCTTACGGGGCTTTTGGCATGGCAGATTGCAGCAGGGCGAAGACTGTACTGCGGCGGTGCGTTCTGTCTGTTCTGGTTGATTCTGTCGCTTTTGTGCGGAGGCTTTTTTCCGCCTGCCTTTGTGCTGCTGCTGACGAGCGTATTTGGAATGATGCTTTCCGATCATGCACAGGGGATTAGCGGACGCGGCATGGTCTGGTGTGGCGGCATTGCGATAGTCCTTTGTCTTTGTGCGGTTCTTTTATCAAATACGGAGATGGCATCGGTGGATGCACTGCGGCAGGATATTGCACAGGATGTGCATGATATGCGCTATGGCGCGGATGTTCTGCCGGAGGGCGAACTGAATCACGCAAATCGCCTGCATGAAAGCAAGGAGGACATGCTGCAGATACGGGCGGAGCAGCAGAAGATGCTGTATCTGCGCGGGTATGTCGGTGGGAAATATGAAAACGGCGTATGGTCACCTCTGCCGGATTCCGCTTACGGCGGCGAAAATATCGGTATGCTGGAATGGCTGAAGCAGCAGAACTTTGACCCCTTTACACAGGCTTCGGAATATTACCGCCTTTCCGACAGCGGACAAACGCCGGAAGACAATCGGGTGCGGATTACCGTAAACGGTGCATCCAGAGACAGTATTTATGCACCTGCCTCCCTGGAGAAGCTGACAGACGGAAGGGCGAAGGCGCAGCAGGACAGCACGCTGCGCGGACGCGGGTTTTTCGGATTACAGAGCTATACGCTGACAGAGGTTTCCGGTCTCAGACCGTCTGAATTGATGGTTGCGGAGGACTGGGTCAATGCGCCGAGAAACGAGGCGCAGGCGCGCTATGTCGCGGCAGAGGCAGTGTATCGCAAATTTGTATATGAAAATTATACGGCAGTGGATGAAAAGCTGCTTCCGCTGCTGAATCGTATCTTCAAAGAGGGAGAGACGGAAAATGACGGGATTTACAGTGTGGTCAGCCATATTCGCGAGGTGCTGAAGGCACAGGCAAGCTATACAGAGGCTGTGTCGATTCCGCATAACGAGGAAGACCCGATTCGGTATTTCCTGACAGCCTCCCATAAGGGGAATGCGGTGCTTTATGCGGCAACGGCGGTGCAGGCACTGCGTACATACGGGATTCCTGCGCGGTACGCAGAGGGGTATTATCTGCCTGCTTCCAAAATAAAGGCAGGGATGTCCGAGGCGGCTGTGTTGACGGGGGAAAACGCGCACGCATGGGCAGAGGTTTATTTTGACGGAATCGGGTGGCTGCCGATTGACGTAACACCCGGATATTATTTTGATACGGTGGCATTACAGCAGATGGTCGGTCTGCCGGATACGGTGCGGAAAACCGCAGCACTGGAGGATACGAATACCAATGCGGATGATATTGTAGTGCCAACGGGCGGAGAAGCACGAAACCATTCCGATGCCCTGCACAAAATAAAAAATGCGGCAGCGATTGGGCTTGGTGTGCTTGGTGTACTGGTGCTGCTTACAACGCTTCTGCTTTGCCTGCTGGAGCTTTTGCGGATGGTTCTTCTGTGGCGCGAAAGGAAATGCTGTCAAAGATTCACGCCGCGGGAACGCATTTTTCACAAAAAGGATAAGCTGTTCCGGCTGCTTGCGCTCTGGGGTGTGGATGCGGCTCTGGGCTGGGAAGCGGAGAAAACCGACCGCGCCTTAACCCTACGCCTGCCTGCGGTTTCCGAAGGGGAATATCAGCGGATTTGCAGTCTGCTGGAAAAAACAGTATACGGCGGCATTGTGCTTGAGCCGTTTGAGGAACGCGCCCTAGACCGCTTCCTCTATCATCTGACGGGGCAGGATATGAAAAAAAGCCTCGGCATGTGGCTGAAGCTGCGCTATGCCTGCCTGAAAAAAAGAAAATAAAAATGGAAATGTCCTTAGAACTTCTCTGAGGGCATTTTTTATGCTCGCCTTCGCAGAATGTCGAAAAAGAAAAGGTTGTGCGCCGGAGAAGAAAACGGTATAATGATATGATGGAATAAGGAAAGGAGTATCATGTATGGATGATAGATTCGATAAAGAAAATATAGAAGCAGAAACCGGATATCCGCGCAGAGAAGCCGTAGATGGGCATACAAGATATCCTGTCAGAGAGGAACGCCGTCCTCTGCGCTTTTCTTCGGAGCATCATACAGAGCTGCCCGGACGGAAGATAGATGCGGAAAACGATATGACAGCATACGAACAGCGGACAGCCGCAAGAAGGGCAGAATTTTTGCGGAATTCCTATGAGAATTCCTACGAAAGAGAGGACACCTATCAGAGAACCTCTCATCAGAGAGGACAGCAGAGGGAGAGAGGACAGCAGAGAGGACAGACAGAGGTGCCTCGCAGCAGAGAGCGCGTTCCGCACGAGGAGCAGAGGGCGCGCAGAACGAGAGAAGCGGAAAGAGCGACACACAGCAGGAAAAAACACCATAAAAAACGCCATTTGACACGTTTTTCCAAGGGGCTGCTTCTCATTGCGGTTGCGCTGATTATCGGGATTGGTTCCTTCATTTTCATGAACCACATGATGAACCCTCCTACAGAGGAAATGAACCTGACGGGGAAAACCGTCTCCGTTACCATTCCCGAAGGAGCGGGCACAGATGAAATTGCAAAAATTTTGAAGGAAAACAAGCTGATTCACAGCGTATTCGGCTTTAAGCTGACCAGCAGGCTGGAGGGCTATGACGGCACATATAAGCATGGGAAATATGATGTTGATACAGGGCTGACGAAGCGGCAGATTATGGAGCTGCTGCAAAGCGGCAAAACCTCCGAGGATTTGAAGGTGACGATTCCGGAGGGGTATACCGTGAAGCAGATTGCTGCAAAGGTTGCGGAAACAGAGCTTTGCACCGCGGATGAATTTATTGAGGAATGCAGCAAGGGTACATTTGATTATGATTTCCTTAAGGATTTGCCTGACAGAGAATATAAGCTGGAGGGGTATCTTTTCCCCGATACCTATCTTCTGCATGAGGGCATGACGGCGCATGATATCATTGATATGATGCTTGCCTGCTTCGATCAGATGTATACTAAGGAATATCAGAAGGCAGTTGCGGACAGCGGGCATACGCTGGATGAAATCGTAACCGTTGCATCCATGATTGAAAAGGAAATTAAGGTGGAGGCGGAACGTGCGACAGCGGCAGGGGTTATCTATAACCGCCTGAAGGAGAATATGTCCCTTGGCATTGATGCAACCGTACTTTATGCCGTAGGAAAGACCAGCGGCGAGCTGACAACAGCCGAGCTGGAAACGGATTCTCCCTATAATACCCGTAAAAATAAGGGGCTGCCCTTAGGGCCTATTTCAAACCCCGGAGAATCCTCGTTTAAGGCAGCGCTGTATCCTGAGGATAATGACTATCTGTATTATGTTGTGGAGGCAGTGGGGAAGGATAACCATGTTTTCTGCAAGACTTATGATGAATTCCTTGCGGCGAAGAATGCATATAACGCCAGCGCACAGTAAAAATCAGGAGAGATGAAAAATGAATTATGTAACCGATGATACGATGAACGCCTATCTGCGCAGCGTACAGCCGATGTATGACGGCGTTCTGGGCGAGATTCAGAAGGAAGCGATTGCGGCAGAGGTACCAATCGTGCCGCCCGAGGTGGCGCGGCTTTTGAGTGTGCTTCTGACAATGCAGAAGCCGAAAAATATTCTGGAAATCGGCACAGCCGTAGCCTTTTCCGCAGGGCTGATGTGCCGCTATCTGCCTGAGGAGGGTACCGTTACCACGATTGACCGCTATGAGGTGATGCTGAAGGATGCCCGTGTGAACATTAAGCGCATGGGTCTGGAGGATAAAATCAAAATTCTGGAGGGGGATGCGGCGGATATTCTGCCGACACTGGAAGGCCCCTACGATGTGATTTTCATGGATGCGGCGAAGGGACAGTATCAGGCGTTCCTGCCGCACTGCCTGCGGCTTCTGCCTATAGGCGGTCTTCTGATTGTGGATGACGTGCTGCAGGGGGGCACGATTGCACAGACACGCTTCAGTGTGCCGCGCAGACAGCGTACCATTCATAAGCGTCTGCGGAATTTCCTTTGGGAGATTACCCATCATGATGCACTGGAAACCTCTATCATCCCCATCGGGGACGGGGTAGCGCTGTGCTATAAGAAAAAGGAAATTATCCCCGAAACCAAAACAGAAGGAGAAACCAAAAATGCAGAATAAAAAGAAAATGGAGCTATTGGCACCTGCGGGCGATTTGGAAAAGCTGAAAATTGCTGTGCTTTACGGTGCGGATGCCGTTTATATCGGTGGCGAGGCGTATGGTCTGCGTGCCAAGGCAAAAAATTTTGATATAGATACCATGGCGGAGGGGGTAAAATTTGCCCATGACCATGGCGTAAAGGTTTATGTAACAGCAAATATTTTCGCACATAACCCCGATTTTGAAGGGATGGCGGACTATTTCAAGGCGGTGGAAGCCATTGGCGTAGATGCGCTGATTATTTCCGATCTGGGTGTATTTTCTGTTGCAAAGGAAGCCGTTCCCAATATGGAGATTCATGTTTCCACGCAGGCGAATAACACGAACTATAAATCCGCACAGATGTGGTATAAGCTGGGCGCACAGCGCGTTGTGGTGGCGCGTGAGCTTTCTATGAAGGAAATCCGCCAGATTCGCGACAGCATCCCTGAGGATATGGAAATCGAAGCCTTTGTGCATGGCGCAATGTGTATTTCCTATTCCGGCAGATGCCTGCTGAGCAATTATCTTGCAGGCAGAGATGCGAATAAGGGGGCGTGTGCGCATCCCTGTCGCTGGAAATATCATCTGGTGGAGGAAACCAGACCGGGCGAATATATGCCAATTGAGGAAAACGAAAGAGGAACGTATATTTATAATTCCAAGGATCTCTGCATGATTGAGCATATTCCCGATATTGCAAAGGCAGGGATTTACAGTCTGAAAATCGAAGGGCGCATGAAAACGCCGTTTTATGTCGGCACGGTGGTGAAGGCATACAGACAGGCGATTGATGATTATTTCGCTGACCCGAAGCTCTATGAGGAACGCCTGCCGTATTATCTGGCAGAGGTTTCCAAGGCGAGCCACAGAGATTACACCACAGCCTTCTATTATGGCAAGCCTGACGGCAATCAGCAGGTTTACACCAATAATTCCTATATCCGCGAGTATGATTTTATTGGCATGGTGCAGGGGGATTGGAACGAGGAAACCGGCTTCGCATGGGTGGAGCAGAGAAATAAATTTTCTGTCGGCGAGGAAATTGAGGTCATGCCCGCGCAGGGAGATTCCTATGCCATGAAGGTAACGGAAATCCGCAATCAGAATGGAGAGACCGTTGCATCCGCGCCGCATCCGCAGGAGCTTTTGCAGGTGAAATTTGAAAAGCCTGTGAAAAAATTTGATATGCTGCGCAAGCGTCCCTCTGATGTAAAATAATTCGTTTGGATGCAAAATAACTCTTGATTTTTTGTCGAAAAAAAGCTACCATAATAATTAGTATTCTAAAGGAAAGAACGGTAAATTTTATGGAACTTACACAATGTATCAATTACTTATTAACAACTTCACAGCATACGGTTTTTCAGTTTCTCAGCGGCAAGCTTTCGGAATATGACCTGACACCCTCCCAGTATGGGGTGTTAAGCTGTCTGTGGCAGAGAGAATTTGCAACGCCGAAGCAGATTTCTGAGATTCTCTGTCTGGAAACCTCGACGATTTCCGGTGTGTTGGATCGTATGCAGAAAAAAGGTCTGATTGACCGTGTCATCAATCGGGAGGACAGACGAGAGGTTCGCGTTGTGCCGACAGAAAAGGGGAAGCAGCTGCAGGAGCCGATTACGGAAATCATTGATGAAGTAAACGAAGAGGTTTTGAAATGCTTTACGGAAGAGGAAGTAACCGCATTGAAAAACGCACTGCGCATTATCGCAGATGGCAGCCATTTTAAATAAGAGAAAAATAGGGGAAAGCAGTTTCTGAAGGGAAGCTGCTTTTTTGATTGCAAAAGGAAGGCTTCTTCGCGTTGATAAGTGGTTTAACTTCTGTTACACTATCCGTAAGAAGAAGCGGAGGCTGCGAAGGAGGGATTGGATGGATAAGGTAGTCGGAGATTTTTCGTATGAAGGTGTGGATGCTATCCCAATCGAGGAAGATACGCGTGAATGGAAGGTCTATTTTGACAATAATTTCTGGGGACAGCCGAAAGGGGAGCGTGCCGGAACGGAAATTCGGCTCGACAGGGAATTTGACTGGGCAGGATATCATTGGGTGATTCCTGCGGTATATGCCTGTGAAAAGGGGCTTGTCATGGAGTTTTGCAGGCGTGTTGAGGTTGAGGATATTCGCGACTTTATGAAAAAATGGAATCTGAGCGCGGAAAATGATTCCTGCACACATATCAGCCAAGAGCAGCGGATGCAGTTGGATTTGGATAATCCGCTTTGCCTGCATTTCAATCCCCGATTGGAGCTGAATGGGGAAACCATGCAGACGACACATGGGAGCGGGGTGTGCTTCAATCCCTGCGTACCGGAGGGGCTGCTTCATGAACCGGAAGCGGAAAGGGCATTGGAACACTATGGCTTGGATTTGTCCTACGGATGGGCGGTTTACAGGTATGCATTTCCATGGGCAAATGAGGGCGAAATAAAAACGCTTTCCCTTACAATGGAGCAGCAGGCATGCGACGTGCCGGGACTGCATTTTAAGCTGCACGCGCCGGGGGATTCATTTTCCTTTGTTCATCCGACGAACGGAACAGAATATACCTTGACGTTGCAGGCATTGGGGCCGCAGACGATGGAACAGAAGCTGCCAGGTTCAGAACAATGGCTGTACCCGATGCATCTTACTGCTATGTGCTACACCATTTTTCCCGAACAGGGGAAGGATATTTCCATCTATGATTGCGCAGAAAGAGATAAGCCGATAAAAATTGCCCAAAATACAGAGCCTTTCGCACCGGAAGCGAAAAATGGTATGGTTTACTTTGGGACTGTGGTTTGTGAAACGGATGACGCAGAGAAAAAGTTGCATACGATTTATTCTTCTCTACACTTTGAACCTGTGACGGATGATGTGGAGTGGTGTGTAATATTTCATCTGAAGCAATTTGAGGAGGAATCGTTTTTGCTGATATAAAACTAAATGCTAGAGGAAATGGTTTCTGAAAATAAAATAATGAATAAACGGGAAAGCAGTTTCTGAAGGGGAGCTGCTTTTTTGATTGCAAAAAATGGGATAGGAATGGGATATGTAGCAGGGCAAAGCCCTGATTCTTACTGAAAAGCGGCACGCAGCTTTTTGAGAGCCTTTTTTTCAATACGGGAGACATAGCGCCGCGCCTATTGTAAATAGCAGTGTAAAACAGAAAATTTAGACAGTTTGAAGCGACCGGTCATCAGAAAACTGTAAAGAGGTATTGTCTGAATAGGCACTGTTTTTATGATAAAAAGGAGTGGAAGTAATGTGTAAAGTGATTGCAGTAGTAAATCAAAAGGGAGGCGTTGGCAAAACAACAACCTGTGGGAATTTAGGGATTGGTTTAGCAAGGTGCGGAAAAAAAGTATTACTGATTGACGCAGACCCGCAGGGAGATTTAACAGCGAGTTTAGGATTCATCAATCCGGATGAAATCAACCATACGCTTGCAACTGTTATGATGAATACCATCAATGAGGTTGAAATGGACAAGGACTATGCAATTCTTCGTCATAGCGAGGGAGTGGACATGTTGCCTTCCAATATAGATTTATCTGCAATGGAAATCTCGTTGGTAAATGTGATGAGCAGGGAACTGATTTTGAAGCGTTATATAGAGAGCATAAAGCAGTATTATGATTATATTTTGATTGATGGGATGCCTTCGCTTGGGATGCTTACAATTAACGTATTGGCGTGTGCAGATAGCGTGCTGATACCTGTGCAGGCAGCATACTTGCCAATCAAAGGGCTTCAGCAGCTGATGAAAACAATCGCACAGGTGAAACGCCAGTTAAATCCTCGTTTGGAGATTGAGGGTGTACTGGTAACCATGTTTGACAGGAGGACAAAAAATGCCAGAGATATTACAGAGCTTCTGGAGGAGAATTATGGAACAATGCTGAATGTTTTTGTAAATAAAATTCCCCTCTCTGTTCGTGCTGCAGAAACAACAGCGAAGGGCGTAAGTATTTTTCAATATGATCCCAATGGAACGGTTGGACAAGCGTATGAGGCATTGACGAAGGAGGTGCTTGAAGATGAGAGAGGGAACGGCGAAAGGGATTAAATTTGAAAGCTTCGACAGTTTGTTCGGTATTCCAAAGGAATCGGTGCAGCACATAACAACAATGGTTCCGTTGGAAGAATTATTTCCATACGCACAGCACCCATTTCGGGTGCTCGATGATGCGAAAATGGACGAATTGGTCGAAAGTATTCGGACAAACGGTGTTTTAGAGCCGGCATTGGTTCGCCCGCGTGCCTTGGGCGGCTATGAAATTGTATCCGGTCACAGAAGAAAAAGAGCCTGTGAGAAGGCAGGGCTGGAAGAAATGCCTGTTATCATCCGAGAATTGACGGATGATGAGTCTGCAATTCTGATGGTGGATTCCAATAACCAGAGAGAAGAACTGCTTTATAGCGAGAAGGCTTGGGCTTACAGAATAAAATATGAGGCGCTGAAGCATCAGGGAAAGAAATTTTCGGAAAGCAGTGCAGAACAGCTGGGAAAGGAAAATAATAAGAGTGGACGACAAATCAAACGCTACATCAGATTAACCTATTTGCAGGAGGATTTACTTGATTTGGTAGATCAAAAGAAAATTGCCTTCCGAGCAGCGGAGAAGCTTTCCTTTCTGACTGAGACAGAACAGAATATTTTACTGGAGGTGATTCTGGAGCATAAGGTTTATCCGAATATTGATACAGCGGAAAAGCTGAAGCAGATGAGCGGAGCAGTATCTATTGAAAGAGTAGAAGAAGTGCTGTTGGACAGGAAACAGAAAAGCAGGGCAACATCTATACCTGTAAAAAATATTCGGAAGTATTTTTCGGAGGAATCCTCCGCAGAGGAAATGGAACAGAAAATCATAGAGCTATTGGAGAAATGGAGGCAGGAGGAAGGGCATGAAGGATTCTTTTAAATTTGATTATTTTTATGGCTCCCAAGCAGAACAGTTCAGTTTCTTTCGGCTGCCGAAAATTCTGATACGAGATGAACGGTTCAAGAAGATCTCAAGTGATGCCAAAATTCTGTATGGCATTATGCTGGATAGAATGTCATTATCCAGAGAAAATAAATGGATGGATCAGAATAATAGAGTATATATTATTTTTACGTTAAAAGAGGTTATGAAGGAATTTGAGTGCTGCCAGAGGAAAGCAGGCTCTTTGATGGCGGAACTGGATTCAAAATCAGGGATTGGTCTAATTGAGAGGAAAAGACAGGGCTTAGGCAGACCGGACTTGATTTATTTGAAAAATTTTATTGCAGTGCAGGAGGATATTTCGCAGAAAGAGGAGAAGCAGGAGCAGGGAGAGGTTCTGCCATTGCAGAGTGGTAAGGAAATGCCACTTATAACAGGTGAAGAAGATTCCTTCCAAACAGGCAAAGCTGCATCAATGCAGAGAGGCAATGGGAAGAAACTCCAGAATGGTACTGTTTTATCATTGCAGAGTGGTAAAAATCTGCATAACCGGAGCAGTACGGAACTGCTGCCCAGGAGTGGCACTGAAATACCGGCAAATAATACTGAGAAGAATAAGACCGAAAGGAATAAGACTGAGGATTCTATCTATCCAATCTATCCGACAAAGGAGAAGGATGCGATGGATGTGACAGAGGTGTATCGCAGGATTGTGAAAGAAAATATCAGCTATGAAACGCTGTACAGCAATCTGCCCATCATGCAAAGGCGGATGCTGGATGAGATGGTGGAGCTGATGGTTGAGGTACTGGCAGTTAACAGAAAGGTTTTAAGGATTAGCGGAACAGATTATCCGTATCAGTTGGTGAAGAATCGGTTTCTGTGCATCGGGCAGGATCATGTAGAGTATGTTTTGCATTGCCTAGAGCAGACCGCAAGCAGGATTGGGAATATCAAAGCATATATTCTGACAACTCTGTTTAATGCAACGGCTACGATGGATACATATTATACGATGGCGGTGCAGCACGATATGGTTATGGAAGAGTAACTTCGGGACACGGTGTCCCAAGGTGGAAGGAGAAGGACTTCGGGACACGGTGTCCCAAAGTGAGAAAGAAAAGCAGAATACGGTTTGTGAGACGAAGAGTAGATATTTTATCTGCTCTTTTTTTGTATCAGGAGGGATAAAATGAAAAAGAATGACAAAGTGATTTTTCATAATACACAGTTATTGTTGGAACACTACCGAGATGTGGTATGGAGTTTAGAAGTTTCAGTATTTCAGACGAATACAAATTTTCAGGCAGAATTTGGAAGTACAATCGAGGAGTTTCTGGAATTATCGTATGAAGCAGGACTTGATCTTCCTGCATCTGATGTTGCAGCCAGAATCAGAAGCATCAATAAAAGCAGAAATATGCTCCGAATTATAGATGGTGCAGTTGCGTTGCTGCGGGAGAAATATCGGAACGGCGAGGAGTGCTATTGGGTATTGTACTATACCTATTTATCTTCGCAGGAAATTGGTGGTGTTGATGAAATCGTGGAAAAGCTGTCTGAAATGTTCCGGGATTTTTCGAGGAGTACGTATTATCGTAGAAAAAACGAGAGTATAAGAAGAATGGGTGATTTGCTTTGGGGGTTCAGAACGAGCTGCTGCGATCCGGCATTGAAATTGCTGTATGCGGAACAGTTGATTTCTGGAAGATGTGAGGGGAATTTTAAAAGCCATGGGTAAGCAGCCTATGATTTAGAGGATACTCCATGTGGTATAAAATATAGAAAAGTTGAAATGATGAACTGTGATTAAGGAGCGTTTTCTTATGTAGTAAAGCAAAGGTTGTTGTGGTATATTAAAAGAAGATTGCAGAAAGGAGGAAACTATTGGATGACTGAAAATACTACATATGACCAATTAAAGACACAGAGGCATTTGTCGTTAGAATGGAGAGGCATTAATAGTACACAAATATGTTTTGAAAAAAGTTGTTTCTCATTTAAAAAAGACCATGTTACTTATACGATAGAAATTGCTGTAATTGGTGATGAGAAAAAAATAAGTATATCAGTTGATACTCCAACAACTTTTGAAAAAATATATCATTATCTTGGAGATATAAGAAGATATGAATATTTGGTAGATGGTGCTTTTTATTGTATGAAAAAATGTGAGACAGATGGTATTGATGTTACAAATTCCATTACGGATGTTGAACTTCCTTATTTTTTCAGTGAAAAGTATAAGCATAAAATTCCTTTGGAACTGACAGATAAAGAATATAAGCGATATTTTTTAAAGTGGCTTAAATTACAATCTTCATTGGGAATAATTAACCAGGTAGCATTATTTGCTAATTGTTTGAATGGATTAACAGCGGATGTGCGAATTTCCATGCTGGCAGAGTGTTTTGAAGCTTTTGGAAAAAGGTTAGAGAAAGAGAAGAAAATCATAGTAAAATCAGAGAATAATACAACCAGAACAGTGCAGTGCGAGAATTGTAAAGAGAAATTCGAATTGTCAATTCGTGGTAAAAAGTCCTTTGCATGTTATATGACGGCTCTTATAGAAACATATGGAAAAACGATTTTTTCTAGGGAATATCGAAGAAGAAAGACTCTGATTCAGAAAATTGTAAAAACAAGAAATAAAGTTTTTCATGTTAATGCTAAACAGAACGGGGTGCTTGACGGAGCACAATGCGGTTTTTATGCAATTAAACTTGAGTGGATGTTTCGTTATATAATCTGGTTGGAGATGGGATTTCCTAAAGATAAACTGGATGTTGTAATTAAAAAAGAAATAAAGAAATTTGAAAGTCAGTTTCCGAACTTAATATATTAAAATTGGAGGGTAGATTAGAAACTATTTACTAGACTGCACTTCTACAAAAAGAAAAGATAAAGATTCAACCTGTTCCCTTGGAATTCGGAATATGTTGGAGCTTTTTGTGTATTTATAGGATAAACATGTAAAAATAAAAACGAAAAATACGTTGATAAATTTTATATTAAGTGATAAACTACTTATAGATATAGATTAAAAACGGAAAATCTGTTTATAAGTCAGGAGGTAACTATGAAACTTCTTCGTATTACAGCGGAAGGGCTACCATTATTCAAGGAAAAACTGGATTTATCTTTTTATGCACAGCAGAGGGTCGCTGAAGAACAAAAGAATATTTTGTATCCATTATTTTCAAATATTTATATGAATTCTGCAACGGGGTTTATAGGTATCAATGCATCTGGAAAGACATCTGTTTTGAAGGTTATTTTGCTTGCTTTAGATATAATCAATAATGAGCCAATAAACCATATAGAGACTAGAGATATATTGGGTGATGCAAAAGAGGTCAAATTGAATATGTATTTCTTTTCTGGAAAGTTGAATGAAATCTGCCGATTGGAAACGATAATTACTTCCCGAAAAAGCAAGCCGGAAGGAACGAGTTACAGTATCCTTTCAGAATCTTTATGGATAAAAGACGTAGATGAGGTGACTACCCGTAAGGGGATGCTCATTTTTGAAGGTAAAGAGCCTGCAATGGTTAGAAGTAGTCAGGAGGACTTTTTGCCAGATGATGTAAGTATTATGATTGCCAGAAATAAGAAGGCGAAAGAGCATGTGTGTATTGTTAATCTCTTGAAATATACGAATGAAAATGTTCTTACATTCTCAGAAGAAATTCCGTCAGAAGTTATTATGTTCTTAGATCCGACGATTGAGAAGCTGCACTTTGATGAAAATGAAAATAAAACATTAATCCATTTGAAGTTCAAGGATAAGGAGGAAATTCTTCTTAATAATCCGGTAGAATTGAATAATTATCTTTCATCCGGTACAGTAAAAGGAATGATTACATTTACCTTGGCACAGGAAGTCTTACAAAGCGGCGGGTATATGGTTATAGATGAAGTGGAGAATCACTTTAATAAAGAAATTGTAATAACATTGATTCGGTTCTTCATGGATAGTAGACTGAATAAAAATGGTGGCACACTTATTTTCTCTACACATTATCCAGAGTTACTGGATGAATATGATCGCAACGACAGCATTTTTATCACTAGAAATCGTAATGGTATTACGGTGGAGAATCTATCAAATATATTGAAAAGAAACGATATTAAGAAAAGTGATGCATACCAGAGCGGTTTCCTTGAGGGAACAACTCCGACATATGAGGCTTATATGCGGTTAAAGAAGAGCATTGCCTTAGCACTTATGTAGGAGGTGCCTATGGAATTAGCAAATTATAAGGCATGTATTTGTGAAGGTTCGGCCGAAAATGCTATCATGGACATACTTCTGGATTATAACCTTTTGATTTTTAATAGAGAAGAGATGATTGAGGAAGAAGTAATCCGTTGTCGAGAAGCCAAAAAATTTGAAGAAAAATATTTGAGAAAGGGATTTAAGGACAAAATTTCTGTTATTAGAATCCTTGATTCAAGAGGCGAAAATTTTAAACTCAGTAAGGCCTATGCTGGCAAAGTGGACGTTATAAATGTAGTAACTGCTCCAGAAATAGAGATGTTGATCATCCATAATGAGAATAAGTATAAGGAATATAAGAAATCACGGAAAAAGCCCAGTGATTTCTGTAAAGAGGATCTAAGGATGGCAGATGTAAAATCTTATAGATTTGTCAAAAGCTACTTTGCTGATCCGATGGTGCTTGTAGCTGCTATAAAAAAACATCATGAGATTTCAAAAGTGCCAAAAGGGGAATATACATTGTTGGACTTGTTACGATAGAGGAATTTGTTGATAAAAGAAGAAGTTGTACTTCGGGACACGGTGTCCCAAAGTGGGAATAGTGAAATACAATAGGAAACACAAGAAGAGCGGATGCTATATCTGCTCTTTTTCGCATCAGGAGATTAAAATGAAAAAGGACGATAAAGCAATTTTTCATGCTGGATTATAGGTAGTGCAGTTGCTTTGCTGCGGGAGAAATATCGGAACGGCGAGGAGTGCTATTGGGTATTGTATTATACCTATCTATCCTCGCAGGAAATTGGGGGTGTTGATGAAATCGTGGAGAAGCTGTCTGAAATGTTCCGGGATTTTTCGAGGAGCACATATTATCGTAGAAAAAACGAGAGTATAAGAAGAATGGGTGATTTGCTTTGGGGGTTCAGAACGAACTGCTACGATCTGGCATTGGAATTGCTGTGTGCGGAACAGATGATTTTGGGAAAGGGGCAAGGGTGATTTTAGGCAAAAAATGGGTATCAAAATTTAAATCCGATGTTTTTCAGGATTTCAACAGATAAAATAACTTAAAATTTTGATTTTTAACATTAAATAGGTTAAAATGAAATGAATTAAGTTAAAAAGGTGGGTATAAAGGATGCTTACAAGTGTATTTGGATTCTCTGTAAAATATGAAGCATGGAATTATCAGGATTTTTTGCCTGTTTATATTGCAGGCAGTTACGATTTTCGTACAGCCTATATTGGAAAAAAACGCTGTATTATGCTTGCTCCAACAGAGGAACTTGCAAGCCTTCCGGCACTGAAAAAGCAAATAGCAAAAATACAGCAGATTGATAATGTGCCAGTTGTGCTTGAGCTTGCAGCAGTATCAAAATACCGAAGAAAAAGCTTTATAGAAAATAATATACCGTTTGTGACTGAGAAACAGATTTTTCTTCCTTTTATCGGAACAATGCTCACAGATGAGAAAGAGCCACAGAAACTGACAGGCAAATTCGTTTATTCCACGCAGCAGTTATTTTTGCTATATCTGTACAGCAGAAAAAAACGATTATATATTTCAGAAGCCGGAAAGGTACTGCCATATACGGCAATGACGCTGACCAGAGCTGTAAAGCAGTTGGAAGCAACAGACCTGTTTCTTGTAGCAAAAAATGGAGTTAATAAATTTATTGAGGCAAAATATAGCCGAAATGAATTATTTGAAAAAGCAAGAGTATATTTAACAACCCCTGTCCGCAAAGAAGGATATATAGATAAGACGCAAATTACAGCGGAGATGGCATTTGCAGGAGAAACAGCACTTTCTGAGAAAACAATGTTAAATCCAAGCCGAGTTGTCACATATGCAATTAGGGAGAAAGAGTATGATAAATCTTTGCTGACAGAAGAAATGATAGACCCGGATAAGCAGGTCAGACTTGAATTATGGGCATACAACCCGAAGGAATTTTCAGAGGATAACAGTGCTGATGATATTTCCGTTGTTTTATCTTTGGGGGATACGGTAGACGAGAGAGTAGAAGAAGCGGTAGATGAATTGTTGGAAAGAAGGTTGCGAGACTAATAGTCAACGGATTTACAAAATTTATTTAAGGAAGGATTTCTGGAGGTTGAAATTCAATATGCTATAATCATGACTCTGCCCATTTATAACTATTCGTAGAATCAATATCAGTTTTTGCATTTATACAAAACTGGAAACGCTTTCGAACTTTAACTACTTTAAAAATATTATTTTCAAAGTAAATATTGTTTTTAAAGTATGTTTTGTTTGGAGTTACCCAATAAATTGGACTTCCGTTTCTATGAAATATTTTTTGCTTCTTTCAAAGATACTTCGAAAATAATATTTTCAAAGTTGAATAGGGTTTCTAAGGATTAAAACTGCATGTTTTTTGCTATTTATTACTACTTATCTCTGAGGGAAAATAGGAAAAAAGAAATATATTTTCCGATTTTTGAAAATTAGGGTGTTAGATTTGATGAAATTATATTTTTACTGTGGTATAATAATCGGCAATGATTGACGAACTCATTGTCTTAGGCAGAAATACTAATCTTTTTGGGATAAAAGTTTGATACCGTAAACTTATCCCCCTTGCTTGGTTTATTCCCTGGGTAGGATATTGGACGAATATATTGGGCAAATCTAGATTAGAATTAAAACCACCGGCTAAGCCGGTGGTTTGCTCTGCCCTTATAAGATGCTTTTACTAGCCACGCCTGCAGGCCGCGTGAAAATCCGCCAAGCGTACTACTATCGCTGGCTAGCCGCCTTTTGACGGCTTATTTTATTTGTAGTAGGGGTAGGATTATGAATTTTTCCCAAGCAGCCAATCGGGAAGGTATTTTACCTGTATGCCGTTATAGTTGCCGGGAGTGAAACGATCTGCAGTAAGGATGATTTTTTCGTAGTTGTCTCTGATATTTGATAATGGTTTGAGTTCACGTTCAAAGGTTTCTTTTGCTGTCATGTCTGCAGTGACTTGGATATAGCTATAGGTACTTTTTCTTTCAGCAACAAAATCAACTTCTGTGTTTCCGACTTTTCCGATCATCACCCGATACCCTCGACGAAGGAGTTCAAAATAAACAATGTTTTCAAGAGAAAATCCAAGGTCGTAATTCTGGCGTGGCAGGATATAATTACGCAGACCGAGGTCTACGATATATAATTTTCTGTTTGATTTTAAGAGCTGTTTACCGACAATATCAAACCGTTCTGCCGGATAGAAAATAAAGGATTCTATCAGAGCATCTACATAATCGCTTACCGTATTGGGAGATAGCTTTCTGCCGTTTGAAGTTAAATAGTTTGTGATGCTCCTGATAGAAACAGGATTGCCGGCTACACTGGCCAGATACTTTGCGATGGTTTTCAGCAAAGTAATGTCTGTAATTTTTCTTTTAGACGGTTCACTTTCTTTTCTGGCTTGTCTATCCTCTATATCCTTTACAATAACGGTATTATAAATGCCCTCTAAATAGGTTTCGACCTTTTCTGAGGTACGATTCATTACAGCAATATAAGGCAGTCCGCCGTCACGCAAATACTCTGTAAGGCCTTGTTCGGCATCAAGAGCAGTAATGCCGAGGAACTCCTTAAATGAAAGTGGCAGCATTCTGATTTCAACATATCGCCCAGTCAGCAGAGTAGCCAGATCGCTGGACAGCATATACGCATTGGAACCGGTGATGTATATATCAATATCCGGCTTAACATACAGACTGTCAACCACCTTTTCAAATGCAGCTACCTTCTGAATTTCATCCAGAAAAATATAAGTTTTTTTCCCAACGCACAAGTGATTTTTGAGATATTCATATAATTTCCGATAGTCCAGAAGTTCCTCGTATTCCAGTTCCTCAAAATTGACAGAAACAATCTGATCTGCAGAAACCCCATTTGCTTTCAGCCATGTCTGGTATTGCATGAGCAGGGTGGATTTACCGCAACGCCGGATGCCAGTTATTACTTTGATTACCTGTTCGTCTTTCCATTGAGCCAATCGTTTCAAATATTCTTTTCTCTCAACCAATGGAATCACCTCCAATAAATAGTATTCTAATTATAGCACAAATTATGCTAAAAATCAATTTATATGCCGAAATGGGAATATAATTCTAAAAATTTAATGTTGTATTCTTATTTCGGCACATTTTAGGAGGCGAAATTAGTCCTCTGTCGGAAAATGGATAATATTGGGGTTTTCATTAAATCTTCATCAAACAGTGCTTCTTCGTTTGTCTTTTGATTATATACCTCAGCCAAGGAGAGATTAGTTTCCCATCTGAGCGGATACCCTGCAGTTGTGTGCAGCACAGTAGCGATGTGTCGTGCCAGTTCGTAGGGATGCTCTTTTATCGTGTATAAATACATCTGGTTGACGCTATACTCCTAAAGAAGTATGATTGTAGATAGAAAGGGGATGAAAATAATGAGAAAGCTATACCATGGTTCCGAAAAGATAATTGAGAAGCCCATTTATGGGCAAAGGAAAAAATATAATGATTATGGTCTGGGGTTCTATTGCACAGATAGTATTGACATGGCAAAAGAGTGGGGCGTAAAGAAGGATACAGACGGATATGCAAACTGCTATGAATTGGATTGTAACGGTCTTGATATCTTAAATTTAAATGATGATCAGTATTGCATTTTGCATTGGCTGGCAATCCTTTTGCAAAATCGTGAGTTTGATATTCCTTCCGGGCTGGCACTTGAGGCAAAGGAGTATATTTTAGATAAGTTTTCTATTGATTATGAGCGGTATGATGCGATTATCGGTTATCGTGCGGATAATAGCTACTTTTCGTTTGCACAGGATTTTATCAATGGCACCATTTCTTTCCGGCAGTTGAACCATGCAATGTATTTAAAAAAACTTGGACAGCAATTTGTTTTAAAAAGTAAAAAGGCGTTTTCAAAGCTACAATTTTGCGGATATGAAATCGCAGCTGCAGATGAATGGTATCAGAAGAAAATGCTCCGAGACAAAAGTGCTCGCAGAGAATATTTTGATGTAGAAAGAAACAGGAGACAGAAAGGTGATATTTTCATTACGCAGATTATAGATGAGGAGATGACGAGTGATGATCCACGCTTACGATAAGGTATATCTGGAAAAAGCAAGAACAGCACTTGGTCGGATGCTGGATTTTGCCGTATATGATTTAAAATATGCAGTCGGAGACTTTTGGGAGTTATTCCTTACTTCAGGCATTGCAAAACGCTTTGGAGAAGGTGATTTTCAGCTTTTGGTAGGAATGTCGGGCGTTGAACTGGCATATAAGGTGCTGGAATGTGCGGGAATCGAAAATGAACGAATAAAACCGATGTATGCAAGCAACCGGAGTGAAGAATACTGGGCAGGATGGGCATTGTCTTATTATCAATGGGAAGCAGGTATGTCCTTTGCGGAGATGAACCTGTATGTGCCAATCAAAGAGGTATTGGGTATGTATTATCCCTTCCATGAGATGGATATCCGACAGTTTGTCGATGCAATGAATGTTCTGTATAAAGAGCGAAAAAAGAAACAAATTTGAAAATACACCGCCATAAAGCGGGCTTAAGCCAAAAGGAATTGGCGGAATTAGCGGGCATTCCAATTCGGACAATTCAGCAGTATGAACAGCGGCAGAAGAACATCAATAAAGCTCAGGTACAACACTTAATTGCTTTGTCTAAGGTATTATGCTGCGAGATCAGTGATTTGGTTGAATATTTGGATTGAAGTAGACTGAGAACAAAAAATAGATAATATAAGAGAAACCTGTACTTCGGGACACGGTGTCCCAAAGCGGGAAAGGTGAGATACGATAGGAACTACGAAAAGAGCGGATGCTACAGTTGCTCTTTTTTGTATCAAGAGATTAAAATGAAAAAGAACGATAGGGAAAAGAAATAAATTTTCCGGTTTTTGCAAATTGGGGTGTTCGATTTGATGAAATTGTATTTCCGCTATGGTAAAATACGGTTAATTCAATCAATCATTTATCTGAGATAAAAATCAAGGAGGAGATACTATGAAGAAGAAAAGAATTATGACTGCACTGCTGACAACGGCAATGGTATTCGGTGCTGTTCCGACAGCTTTTGCAGCTGACAACATCACTGTAACGGTGGATGGCCAAAAAGTAAGTTTTGGTGACCAGCAGCCTGTGAATATCAATGGGCGTGTTATGGTTCCGGTAAGAGCAGTGGCAGAAAAAATGGGCTGGGATGTTGAATGGTTCACTTATTACGGTAATACAGTAGTAGATGGACAGTTTCAGCAGGAACACGATATTGTCTTAAAAAATATCGTTAAAAAATCTGATACTTATTGGGCAGGCTATCAAACCAATATCAATATTGAGCATCAAACCAGAAGCAGCCGTATTGATGGAAAAATTCCCTATCAAACCAAAGAAGCTCCTGTGACAGTTCCGATTGCTACAATTAACGGCAGAACCTTACTTGGTATCAGAGATATTGCTGAATGCACTTATTCTGATATTAAATGGGATAGTGCATCGCAAACTGTTCAAATTACAACAAAGCCTGTAGAACAGTTCCCGAAATACAGTGATGTGCTGGAATATGCTAATATCCGAGAAGGTGATACAAAAAGATTGCAAACTGAATCGGAAGAAGTAAATTTGAAAGATAAAGAAAAACAACAAGAAACCACTCAGATGGATGAAAGCAACTATGCTGAGCAAATGCTACGTCTGGTAAATGAAGAACGAAAAAAAGCAGGAGTTGCTCTTCTTGAGTTAGACTCCACATTAACAAAAGCAGCTCAAATTAGAGCTAAAGAGATTATGCAGGTTTTTGATCATACCAGACCAGATGGGAATAATTTCCGAAGCCTTTTAGATGAAATGGGATACAGTTCTTCTTATGCAGGCGAGAACATAAGTAAAGGTACTTTTGAGAAGCCAGAAAGTGCAATGATGTTGTGGATGAATTCTAAAGGTCATAGAGAAAACATCTTAAATCCTGATTATAAGTACCTCGGCGTTGGATCTGCTTTTGAAAGTGAAAGTAATGGTCTGTTTGATGATACAACAAGCAGTTGGGTACAAATTTTTTCCAAATAAAAATTTAATAGATAATGAGAAAAGAGATACGAAAAATCGTATCTCTTTTCTATTTGCAAAAAAAGAAAGGGTGAAGAAGTATGCAAAAAAAGAAAAGATTTCTTGCACTTTTGCTTGCTCTGGTAGTTGCACTGCCTTTTATTCAGTCACCACTTACTGCACAAGCAGCAGGCGAAGGTAGTGTAACGAGAAAAATCACAGTAGTAAAGGGAAAAGACATCAACGATATCCAGTATGATGGGAAGAATGTTCTTCATTCGTCTGCTTGGTGGTATGACGAGGATGGGACAAAACATCCGGCATTTTGTGTTGATCCAAAACTTGCCGGTCCCGGAGAGATTGCTGCAGGAAAGTATGACGTTAATGTAACAGTAAATTAGTATACAAATAAAATGTATATTTACGATATGAAAAAGTTGGAAAAATGTGTTTTTTATACTTATAAATAGCGAAAAAATGTGATAAATACAATTAAAATCATTGAAAAAAATGTGTTATGCTAGACTTACAAAAAGGAGGGGATACTTTGAAAAGAACAGCTATGGGGAAATTAGTGGCATGAAAATCGAGCGATGAGCGTAAGCCAATGGTTTTAAAGGGAGCCAGGCGGGTTGGGAAAACTTGGTTGATGAAAGAGTTTGGTAAAAACTATTATAAGCATCGGTGTACAAGGGGTACAAACAAGATTAAAAAGAAATGTTAGATTTGAAAGTAAGTAGAGTGGCAAAATCAAGAGTGTTCAGATTTTCCACTCTACTTGAACGTGGTCGCTGGTTGCGCTGATTGAAATAATCAGGCCGTCAGCGGCTTTTCTTTTGTCGTCAAAGTCAATGCTGTCCCAGTGGTCAAGGAAATAGGAAAGCTCCTGTTCCTTTTGGGGGGACATTGTTTCAACGGACAATTCTGCAATCGCCTTTGAAATAGTCTGGCGGCGAGTGTCCAGTTCTTCAATTTTTTTGTTGGCATAGGCAAGCAGTGTTGCATTGGCTCCGGTCAGTGTATCAAGCAGTTTTTCAATTTCAGCCTCGACCTGTGCAAGCTCGATCTGATGGGCGGTCAGTTTCGGATTTACTTTTTCTTCCCTGTCATGGCGGACTTGAAAGTTCTTAAATCTTGCCCTCATGGCATTGAAGATAAATTCTTCAAATTCAGTCTTGCGGATTTTCCCACATCCCGGACAGCCCTTATTTTCTGCCCGTTTTGTACAGCGGAAATATCCCGGACTGTTCGGAACATGGGTTGCTTTCAAGGCATATCCGCAACACCCACATTTGACTTTTCCGGCAAGCCATGTATTTTTCGGTTTGCGGCCTTGCTGGAAGGTCTTATTCATCATTAGCTTCTTCCGGCATTTCAGCCAAACGTCAGACGGTATGAGTGCTTCATGCGGAGCAATCACAAGTATCTGGTCTTTCAGGCACCTGTCCTTATCCTCCTTTACATCACGGCCCTGATAAAGATAACAGCCGTTGGTTCCGGCAAAATCAGAAGCGTCATTGACAATCGCCGCGCCCTGGCTTTTGAAAAACTCATACAGTTCCAAGTCGGCCTGTGCGTAAACAGGGTTCCGTAAAAGCTGGGAAAGGAAACTCCGAACCATTGACTTTTCGTAAATCTTGATACCCTGTTCCTCAAAGTAGCGGGTAATGTCCCCGAAGGACGTTTCCGGCTCGGAATACATCTCAAACATCAGCTTCACATATTGAGCGGTTTCAGGGTCTGCCACCATCTTCTTTGTGCGGATACCTTCAACCACTGTCGGCTCCAACTGATAACCGTATGGAGCCTGCCCGCTCATGTGAAAGCCTTTCAAGCACCGGGAATAATAAGCGTCCGTCACGCGCTTCTGGATTGTCTCACGTTCAAGCTGTGCGAATACGATACAGATATTCAGCATGGCCCGTCCCATCGGGGTCGAGGTGTCGAATTTCTCGGTGGAGGAAACAAACTCCACATCGTACTCTTGAAACAGCTCCATCATGTTCGCAAAATCCAGAATGGAGCGGCTGATCCGGTCCAGCTTATAGACGATTACCCGCCGTACCCTGCCTTTTCGGATTTCTCCCAGCAGCTTTTGAAACTCCGGCCTGTCCGTGTTTTTCCCGGAATAGCCTTTATCCTTGAATACCTTACAGCTCCCGCCTTTCAGTTCGTACTTGCAAAAGTCAATCTGGCTTTCAATGCTGATACTGTCCTTGCGGTCTACCGACTGCCTTGCGTAAATACAATCTTCTCTGATAATGTCCATATTGGGCTCCTTTCCGTATGGAATGGAGCTACCAACCTTACAACTATATTATACTATTAGCAGCCCCGGACAACAATGTTGCGATTGATTAGCGAAACCTGTCCCCGTACTTGCTGAATATATCGTACAGATTATTTTCGATTTCTCTTTTCCGCTTTTTCTTTTCCTCCGGGGAGAGTACCGGCGTCAGGTTTTCCAGTACAATGAGCTTGCCTTGAAAATAAACAGATTGCTTGTCGCTTTGGTATGTAACAGCTTGAACCATTGAAAACCTCCCTTTTCCAGTATAGGTTAATGCAGACCAGTCTCCCTCTTGTCCGAATGGGGAAACGTCAAAAAACGGCACCCCGAGAGGTGCCGCTCTTTGAGCTTTCCCCAGCTTCGGGCCAACATGGCCCGAGGTCAATAGTCGCCATGATAGTATTTCTGCTCGGCCTCATTGATAGTATGGAAGTCAAAGACTTCGTAAAGCTGCCGTACCACACGGCGAATATCCTCATGGGAGAAGCCACAGTCCTGCATTGCCATAATCACATAACCACGGCAGGCGTCGTTGCTCCATGTGTCCGGTTCCAGTCCCGGAATGGACGGATAAGTTTTCTTCATAAGGTTCTCCTGTTCATAAAAGTATGGGGCCCCGCCGGAAAGGTCGCTCTATCATCAGACAGAATAGCGGCGAGGCCCCACAGGTCAAAAGTGCTTTTCAGATAGACCGGACGGGCGGCTGGCGTTCCACCCCATAGCATTTCAGCTCTCCCCATTCTGATGGCAAGGCGATCTCATTACCTGCGACGGCTCACGGTTCGCAACACCGCTGCACGCTCGGATTGTGACTAATCGCAAGTATCCGGGATTTTGTGTTTTATCCGGCAGACCTGCCAAGGCCCGCCTGCGGCATGGGCCTTGTCGCTCTCTCTATTCTCTGGCAATAGAGGTCATGGCGGGCCTGTCGCTGGACACAAGCACCCTTCGTATCCGGGTATCTTTTTATTCAGTTTTCAAGCTGCGTAAGGCTTGTCCGAACTTCGGGCCAATGTGGCCCGAGGCTTTGACTGCCTCTCATAAACCATTTCATTTTTTGGCCTAAATCGGTACGCCTTACAGAACTTTTTTCAAGATTTTTTCCAGGCTCCGCAAACCGCGCTCAATGGCGACCCGCACGACTTTTTCATGGACGCCTTCTGCCCGGGCAATATCCTTTTTGGTCATGCCGAGAATGAAGTGGGCGTAAATACGTTTCGCCTGCTTATCCGGCAGCCGGGAAATGGCGGCATGGAGTTCCTGCATCGTCACTTTGCGCTCATACAGTTCATGCGGAGAAAGTGCAACGAAAAGAGCCTCATGCTCAATGCCGTCATTCCGGTCAAGGGAGTAGTACGCCTTGTGCCGGTATGTACGCAGACGGTAAGCCGCCTCTTTGTGGTCGAACTCGGAAAACAGATCGGCCACTTCGTCAGTCACTTCAACAAAACAATCCTGTGTATAATGAGGGTAAATATCCCGCAGATTGATAACTTTCATAAATACCTCCGTTTCGGGTGTTCAGGTTAATGGGTAGCCGAAACGGAGGCGGTGGTGAGCGACATCGGGGTACGACCTCGGGCCAACATGGCCCGAAGTCATTGGAGGCAAAACAAAAAGTACCCGGACGGCACATAGCCGTACAGGTACATGAAATCACATTATCTGTCAGGTCAAGACAAATTTCGCATACAGTGCCGCAACATCCCTGTGCAAAAGTAGGGATTTTTTTGATAGGTCATACCCTGTCAAAAATTGTCGCTTACAAATAAAAACCACGGCGGCACCTCCACACAGGCCGCCGTAATTTCTTACACCTTAGTCGTCATCTCCTTCCAAGGGGCTAAAGAAACGGCGGCTTTCAAAAGCCGCCGTAAATGTAAATAGGCATGAAAATTTTATGCTGAACGACGGCTTTTTTTCTTTTGCCGTCGTCCGGCAACAGTTAGTTTTCAATTTTTTTCTTGTGGGAAAAGACAATCAATCCAACCAGAAACATCACGATAAGGCAAAGTACAATGCTGATACATCCGCTGATGGTGGCCGGTACAGGGGCTTCATAGTAAGTAGATTTATCCGAGAAGAACATAGACACACGATATGCGAAGCTGCCCGGAATGATAAAACCACTTTCTGAACCGATGAACAGGCAGGATGCAAAGCCATATATAACCCCTACGACGCTTGTTACAATGATATTGCGGCTCAGGTTGATAACGATTGCCCCTAAACAGGTAGTTATCAAAACGACAACACCAGCTTCAATTCCAAACCCGATTGCCAGATTGAGGAACAGGGAAACACCCCCGGTCAACCTGCCTGCTCCATTGAGTACCGTCACAAGCAGGCCAAAAGCGATAAATAAGGCGGCCGCGAAGCCGAAGCCGATAACGATGCTGACAGCGACTTTCGATAGAAAGAGCTTCTTCTTTGAAAAACCGTAGGTAATCCAGTTGATGTAAGTCTTGTTCTTGTATTCCTGATAAAACAGCGAACCAATCAAAATGAAGATCACCATTGGGAAGAACATGGAAAACTGGTTATTCATAAAGAAGAACAGGTCGGCAAGCGATTTTGTGCTGTTGTTGAAAACTGCCCCCGCACCGCCGGTAATGATGGGAAGAAGCGACAGCAGCAGAAGAAATACCATAAACCATTCCCGCTTCAACTTGTAAAACTCATTTTTAATCAACATTCCCATTATGCTTCCTCCCTCTGGCCGGAAGTCATAATATCCTCATACAGTGCTTCCAGTTCCTTTTCGTTATAGTCGTTTTCTACAACCTTGATGATTTTTCCGCCACGAATGAAAATAAGAACATCTGTGACAGCGGCAATCTCCGTCAGATTATGGCTTGATACCAAAATACAGTGTTGGGGAGATTTCAGGCGTTCTTTCAGAAGCAGCCGGATTTCCTTTATCCCCATCGGATCAAGGCCATTGGTAGGTTCGTCCAGCAGCAAATATTGAACATTGCCTAAAAAGGCGCGGGCAATTCCCAGCCGTTGGCGCATTCCCAAAGAAAGTTGAGAGAACAGCTTTTTCCGGGCGTCCAGCAGATTTACTTGTTTGAGCGCCGCTTCGATGTTTGGCCGTTTCAGACCTAAATACTGCGCGTGGAGCTTCAAATTTTCCTCTACGGTGAGCCGGGGGTAAAAAGCCGGGTATTCAATCAAACTTCCAAAACATCTGCTGGAAACGGGTTGTCCATCCGAGAAGATTTCTCCCGAAAAGGCGGTCAGGCCCAGCATGGACTTAAAGAGCGTTGTTTTTCCAGCCCCGTTTGGCCCCAGAACACCATAGATTTTTCCTTGCTCTAAAGTCAGGTTGATGTTAGATAGCAAGGCGGTATTTCCAACATTCAGATTTACATTTTTGATTTGCAGCATGAAATTCCTCCGTTATTGAAAAAAGATAAAAAGCAAAAAGGCCACAGCGTAAATCAAAAATGAAATCCCGATGGGTTTTGACCTCTGTTTTAGCCCTTTTAGGCCATCGCTCAATATGCCATGCAAAGCCATGAGCAGGCACACCACCAAAGCGATGAGTGAAATTACTAAAGCTACTTTAACCATTGTTTGTACCTCCTATGGCTCATACTTTACCAAAGAGGTTTAGGATTTGTTTGAGGAAAGTCTAAGGAAAGTCTAAGGATGAAAAAAGAGCTGCCGAAGCAGCCCTTTAGAAATTAACAATGGGAAACACGATTTGAATTGCAAAGATACCATTTTGCAGAGAAGCCGAGATTTGCCCGCCCATACGGGTCACAAGTCTTTGAGCGATTGCCAGCCCCAGCCCGGTTGTCTTTTTTGTCCGTGACTGGTCGGTGGTGTAAAAGCGATCAAACAAATGGGGAATATCTTCCTGCTGAATACTGCTCGACGCATTTTTAACGGTTATGACCGTTTGAGCTTCTTCTAACGCTGCGGTGATCTGATAATTTCCCTCCCCGTGAACAAGCGCATTATAAACTACATTTGAGAAAATCCGGGTCAAGGCATCTGGATCGCCCCAAATGATAGCCGGTGAATTTGGTATGACGATATGGGGGACGCATTTTTTCTGTTCAAAATCGCCATAGTATGAGGCGACAACATCCCGAAGTACACTGTGTATATCTGTATTCCTGCAATTCAATTTCAGCTCGTCGGCCTCAATCCTTGCAAATTCAAACAGTTGATCGAGAAGCAGCTTTACAGCGGAAATTCTTTCTCCCGCAATCATCACATATTCTTTTTGCTCCCCGGTTAAATCTTGTTCCTGTAAGAGTTGGATATAGCCGTTTGCTGTTGCCAGTGGCGTTCGCAAGTCATGGGACAGACTGGTGATAGTATCCCGGAACAGGGTATCGCTCCGTTCGATTTCCTGCCTCATACCGCGATATTTTTTTAGAAGATGATTGATACTTGCAGCCAAATCCTGTATTGGCCCATCCGTTTTTTCCACCATGATTTCTGTTTGCGTATCCCGGTCTGCCAAAAAATCAATCTGCTTTTTGATTTTCCGAACCAGTTTCTGCTGATAAATCAGTTTCAGAAGCAAAAACAGGGAAAGCATTGCCAGCAAGATACATAGCACAATCATGCAGCTATCACCGCCTTTCCAAACCACGCAAATCCAACCTTTGAAACAGGGAGAATGAAATGGCTGTCGGTAAAAAAAGATATACTCCCAGTGTAACCCAAATGGGCATTAAATCCTCCCCAAAGGTATTGATCTGCAAGCTATGGGATAACCCTACCACCCAATACTTGTAGAGCGAATAATCCATATCCAATGCTGTGCTTATTTTTGTGAGGTATAGATACAAAACTCCCAGCAGAAAAAATGCGGTAATCGTGACAATTATCCGATGCCGGAGCAGGTAACTTAACAGATTGAGAAATGCAGTGTACCCTAAAAAGCACAGACATTGAAGCAGAAGAAAGGCTCCGATTGCAGAAAACGAATATTCTATGTCATACCGGGATGCTCCCATTATCAGAATAGACAAATACGCGACACCAAAGCATACAAGCAGAAAAAATAAAACACCACCCCATGCGGCCAGCAGTTTTCCGAAGAATAGATGTACTCTGCTTGTGCCTTTAGAAAGTGCGATGCTGTATGTGCCGGTATGAAAATCTTCTGTAAAGTACAGGCACAAAAAGAGCGTCAACGGAAAGATCAGGCTGTAATCTGAAAATAGAAACTCCGTGAACGAAACCAGTGATATAGCCGGAAGCATACCATTTACCGAATTATGATAAAATGTCAGGGCAAGCGCAAAGACAAAAAAAGCAGCCAGTGCGAGGCAGGCCCAAAACAGGCGGTTTTTGCGGATACGGAATAACTCACTTTGCATCGTCTGGATCACTCTTTGCACCTCCTGTCATTTTCAAAAGATAGTCGGTCGGCTCCATACCGGCAAGCCAGATTTCCGATACCTCTATCCCGGAATGAACCAACAACGTATTGATTTCCCCGGATTGCTCATTGCAATGAAAAATTCTAATCAGGTCATGGCCCAACACTTCAAAATCCGGGAACCGCTGGCTTAAAATCGTAATAGCCCGTTCTAATTGCGGGGTTCTTATCTTTATGCACCGCTGGCAGCTCTCTTTCAATTCCCCAGCCGTAAGCTCACAAAGCAGCTTGCCATCTGCCATCACGCCATATTTGGATGCAAGCCGGGAAAGCAACGCATAATCTTGTCCAGAAATTAGAAGTGTGGTGTGGTTCATTTCATGCAGATAGGTCAGAACAGAAAGCAGGTGTTCACATTCTTCCTTATCCAGCCCGGAAAAAGGGTCGTCCAGGATTATCATGTCTGGATTTCCCAAAAGGGCAACCGCCAAATTCACTAAACGCTGGGTCGATAAGGGCAATCGCCGTACTGCCTTTTTTTCTTTCAGGTCCAGATGCAATATATCTAAAATGTGGATTTCTGTGCTTCCGAAAGCAGAAGAAAAATAGTGTAGCATATCAGACGGTGCCAGAGAGCCGATTGTCACAGGCTTTTGGGGTACAAATCCAATCCGGCGGCGCTCCTGCTGATAGTCTATATTGCCAAATAATTTGAGCGTACCAGATTGAGGTCGAAGCGTGCCAATAATGGCCTGCAACAGTACAGATTTTCCGGCGTTATGACCTCCATACAGTGCATAGATTTCTCCACGCTTTACCTGAAATGTGATATTTTTAATCCCGTTTCCGTCCGGGAAAACATAGGTCAACCCGGCTGTTTGCAAAGCAGCCTCCAAATAATCATCCCCTTTCCATACCGTCTTATTGTAGCAGATCGGCGTGCAAACTTTATAAGATTTCTCTAAGGATTAGCCCTGCATTTTGAAACCGAGGCCCCAAACCGTCTGAATATACTTTTCCTCTGGATTGACTTTGGCAAACTTCTTGCGGAGATTTCCAATGTGGACATTGATTGCGTTATCATCCCCGATAAAGTTTTCATTCCACACGCTTTCAAAGATATTGTTCTTTGTGAATACTTTTGAGGGTGCGGACATCAAAAGCTGCAAAATCAGGTATTCATACCGTGTCAAAGCAATGGGGGTATTCCCGATTTTAGCCTCCATAGCTTCTGTATCAAGGGACAAGTCCTTAAAATGAAGCATCTTGCCATGATTGAGGCCGGTGGATTTTTGAAAGCGCCGCAGCACCGCTTCAATCCGCACCAGCAGCTCTTGATTGTCGAAGGGCTTTGTGATGTAATCATCTGCGCCGTTTCGTATGAGGTTCACTTTGCTGTCTATATCCGTTTTAGCGGACACACCGATAATCGGAATATCCATCGCGCTTTTTATCTTTTCCAATACTGTTTCCCCCGGTATGCCGGGCAGCATAAGATCAAGTAAAATTAAGTCAAAAGTGCCTTTCTCCATCAACAGAAGCGCCTCGCTTCCCGAATAGGCAGAAGTTACACAATAGCCGTGTTGGGTGAGAAGTCGCTTTGTCATGTCGTTGAGTGGCACATCATCTTCGATGATTAAAATACTAAAAATTTTTTCCATGTCTATGCTCCTTGCCAATCGGTTTTCCTTTCCGACATAATCTATAAATCAATTATCAGATGTCTCTATTATAATTCCTGGTCTGAAATAGGACAAGGGTGAACCTCCCCTCTGGCAGGAAATAAAATACCACCTTATATCAAATTCCACTTCATTCTCATAATTCAACCCGAAATGTACAATGATATAGGGTGATATGAGAATGTACCAAAATGAAAGAAGGTTTGACTTTCATGGGCTCGGTCTGGCACTGAAACAGGCCAGAGAGGCAAGGGGCTGGACGCAAGCCTATGTTGCGGAATTGGTCGGCAAGACCGACAAAACCATTATGAACATTGAGAACAAAGGCCAGCACCCCAGCTTCAACCTGTTTTTTAAGCTCGTCACACTGTTCGATATATCCGTTGACCAGTTTTTCTATACGGAGGGCAACCGTGGCGGGGACAGTTGCCGGAAACACATTGATGTACTTTTAGACTCCATGAACGAGAAAGAGCTTGTTGTCATGGAGGCCACAGCCGAAGGGCTCAAGAAAGCCAGAGAAACGGAGGTTCCAGAATAAGGGCCTCTGTTTTTTTGCGCCATTTTAGGGACTGCCGCTAAGTGGCAAGCAATGCCTCTGTGGCCACAAGTGGCACAAAGGCGGCTTGTTGGGGCTCGCCCCAAACCCGTATCTTCGGGCCAACATGGCCCGAAGTGTCAGCGTCGCTTTGCTCCTTATTTTCA